>Ga0315900_10000518_pt1 | contig 67021 bp, 61 predicted proteins | sample LakEriMetagenome_FD_203521 | JGI IMG/M metagenome (GOLD analysis project Ga0315900, IMG submission 203521) | Freshwater fungal communities from buoy surface, Lake Erie, Ohio, United States - Buoy 12 MA114 | ecosystem: Environmental > Aquatic > Freshwater > Lake > Lake biofilm | place: USA: Lake... | reverse complement strand
GCGAGGACCAGCCTGCCGAAGGGCGCATCCGACTGACGATGGCGGTGCGTGATGCGGCCAGCGGGGCGCCAGGTGGGGCGGCCTACAAGGTGCGGATCAACGTCCCGCCCGACCAGCTGGCGCGCTCGCCCGATCTGGCCGAGGGCGCGGTGGTGCGGCTGCGCGCAAGACTGATGCCGCCGGCCGCGCCGATGCTGCCGGGGAGCTACAATTTCGCCCGTGCTGCATGGTTTCAGGGCCTTGCCGCAACCGGCAGCGCGATCGGCCCGGTCGAAGTCGTCCGGCCCGCTGCGACCGGCGGCGGCACGGCCAGCATCCAGCGCGCGCTGGCCGCCCATGTCCGCGCGCGGGTCGAGGGTTCGGCGGGGGCCATCGCGGCGGCCTTTGCCAGCGGCGACCGGGGCAGCATCAACCCGGCCAACGAGATCGCAATGCGCGATTCGGGGCTCACCCATCTGCTCTCGATCAGTGGGCTGCACGTGAGCGCGGTGATTGTGGCGGCCTATTTTGTGGTGATGCGCCTGCTCGCCCTGTGGCCGGCGCTGACGCTGAGGGTGCGCCTGCCGATCGTGGCGGCGGGCGCGGGGGCGCTGGCGGGGATCGGCTATACTCTTTTGACCGGCGCCGAGGTGCCGACCGTGCGCAGCTGCGTCGGTGCGATGCTGGTGCTGGGTGCGCTGATGCTCGGGCGCGATGCGCTGTCGCTCCGGATGCTCGCGGTGGCGGGGGGCGTGGTGCTGCTGCTGTGGCCCGAAAGCGCGATCGGGCCGAGCTACCAGATGAGCTTTGCCGCAGTGCTATCGATCATCGCCTTTTCGACCAGCGCACCAGCCCGCGCCTTTCTCGCCGCGCGCGAGGAGCCATGGGCGATGCATGTCGGGCGGCGGGCGGTGATGCTGTTTGCGACCGGCATGGTGATCGAATTGGCGCTGATGCCGATCGTGCTGTTCCACTTCCACCGCGCGGGGCTCTATGGCGCGCTCGCCAATGTCGTGGCGATTCCGCTGGTGACCTTCGTCTCGATGCCGCTGATCGCGTTGGGGCTGGCCTTTGATCTGGTGGGAGCTGGCGCGCCCTTCTGGTGGGCGACCGAGCGCTCGCTCGATCTGCTGCTGGCGATTGCCCATCTCACCGCCGCGCAGCCGGGTGCGGTCAAGCTGATGCCGCAGATCGGGACGGGTACGGTGGCGCTGTTTGCCGCCGGAGGCCTGTGGCTCGCGCTGTGGAGCGGGCGGGCGCGGCTGTGGGGATTTGCGCCGGTGGCGCTGGCGACAGTGCTGGTGGTCCTCACCCCGGTGCCCGATGTGCTGGTGGCAGGCGATGGCAAGCAGGTGGGGATCACCATCACCGCGCCTGATGGAGAGCGCCGCCTGCTCTCCTTGCGCGACAGCCGCTCGTCCTACGCGCGCGACAATCTGATCGAGCTTGCCGGGGTCACGGCCGATCCCGTGCCGCTGGCCGAATGGGAGGGGGCGCGCTGCTCCTCGGCCTTCTGCACGCTGGTGCTGGAGCGGGGCGGGCGCTCGTGGGCGATCCTCATGGCGCGCAGCCGTGACCGGATCGCGGAGCGGGCGCTGGCGGCGGCCTGCGCGAAGGCCGATATCGTGATTGCCGACCGCAGCCTGCCGCGTTCCTGCCGGCCGCGCTGGCTCAAGGCCGATCGCCGGATGCTGCGCCAGACCGGCGGATTGGCGATCCATCTGGCCTCTGGCCGGATCGACAGCGTCGCCGCGCGCGAGGGCGAGCATGGCTGGTGGCAAGGCGCGCCCTGAAAGGGGTCAAGCGGGGGTCTAAGGGGGGTCTGGAGGGGGTCTAGGAGGGGTCAAGGCCGCCCCTGGGAACCCCCAGGAACGGCCTCGAAATCGCATAGGTCACTGAAAATGTTCAATCAGACCCAAATCTGCCCGAAAAAAATCAGTGATAGCGACGCAAAAGCCCCGCCAGCTTGCCCTGCACCTGCACTTCATCGGGGCGGTAGTACTGCGGATCATAGGCCGCATTGGCCGGATCGAGCCGCACCTGACCGCCTTCCTTGCGCAGATATTTGAGCGTTGCTTCCTCGCCGCGCACCAGCGCCACCACGATCTCGCCATCGCGCGCCGTATCGGTGCGGCGCACCAGCGCGAAATCGCCGTCGAAGATGCCCGCCTCGATCATCGAATCGCCCGAGACCTCAAGCGCATAGTGCTCGCCCGGGCCGAGCAGGGCCGCCGGCACCGGAAGCGTGGTCTGGCCCTCAAGTGCCTCGATCGGCGCACCGGCAGCGATGCGGCCATGCAGCGGCAGTTCGATCACGTCATTCGCCGGTTCAGGCGCCGGGCGCGCAGGCGCAGGCGGCGTCATTGCCACGACATTGCCCGCGCCGCGCGAAGGCGTCACATCCTCGGGCTGGCGCACCACTTCAAGCGCACGCGCCCGGTTGGGCAGGCGGCGCAGGAAGCCGCGTTCCTCGAGCGCGGAAATCAGCCGGTGCACCCCCGACTTGCTCTTCAAGTCGAGCGCTTCCTTCATTTCCTCGAAACTGGGCGAGATGCCGGTTTCTTCCAGCCGCTGCTGGATGAAGACGATCAGCTCGCGTTGCTTGGCAGTCAGCATTGCTCCAAACTCCTGTGGTCGCACACACGCCGCGCCCCTGAAGGAACCCGCCGTGCCATCCCTTTGCGTGCGCCAAGAGGCACCTTTCAAACGGTGCTTTGCTGCACTCTCCGTTCCGCCATTAAGGTGAACGAACAAGGAACAATTAGGCAACCATGGAACGCGAGTCAAGCGCGCTGGACAGCGCACCCGCGCAATTCAGCCATTCCTGAGCGGAAACACCCGAACGGCCTCGCCTGCGGGCAGGGCCGGGGCATGGGCGGGCCGGTCGATCAGGCAATCGGCCGCCGCCAGCGCGGAAAGCGCCGAGGAATCCTGCGATCCGGCAAGCCGCACCGCGCCCCCTTCGATTGCGGCGCGCAGGAATTCGCGGCGCGGGCCGATCGCAGGCAGGGCCTCGCCCGCCGGCAGGGTCAGGGCAGCGGGCAGGGGATCGGCGCCCCCTTGCAACGCACGCACCAGCGGCAGGGCAAAGAGGAAGGCGGTGACAAAGCTCGACACCGGATTGCCCGGCAGGCCGAGGATCACCTGCGTTCCCCGCGTCGCCACCAGCAGCGGCTTGCCCGGCTTGATCGCCACCTTCCAGAAGGCAGTCTCGGCGCCCCACTGGGCGAGTGCAGGCTTGATGAGATCGTGATCGCCCACCGATGCCCCGCCCGAGGTGACGAGCACATCCGCCCCCTCGGCCCGCGCCAGCGCAGCGGTGAGCGCGGCCATGTCGTCTCCCACCGGGCCGAGCCGCAGCACCTCGCAGCCCAAGGGCGCGAGCATGGCAGCGATCATCGCGCCATTGCTGGCGGGAATCTGGTGGGGAAGGCAATGGGCGGGATCGGCGGAAAGCTCGTCTCCGCTGTCGAGAACGGCGACGCGCACGACCCGCGTGACACGCACAGTCGCATGCCCGCCCGCCAGCGCCAGCGCGATGCGTCCGGCATTGAGGCGGGTGCCGCGCGGCAGCAGCAGGTCGCCCGAAAGAAAATCAAAACCGCGCAAGCGGATATGGCGGCCAGCGGGAGGGATTTCGGTGGCGTGCACCATGCCGCCCTCTAGCCTCGCATCTTCCTGAAGCAGCACGCGGGTGGCGCCTTCGGGCACGTTGGCGCCGGTCGAGATGCGCACGCATTCCTGCGCGGCGACAATGCCCGCAAAGGGCGCGCCCGCGCGGCTTTCCCCCACCAGCGCCCATGGCCCTTCGCCTGCGCCCAGCGCATAGCCGTCCATCGCGGAAAGATCGGCCGGAGGCTGGGTGCGATTGGCGAGGAGATCCTGCGCCAACACGCGTCCGAGCGCGGCCTCGGTGGCAATCTCCTCAGGCAGCAGCACGGGGGCGAGCGCCAGCAGGCGGGCCTGGGCGTCCTCCAGTGCCAGCGGGGCGTTCAAGAGGCGGCTTTCCAATCGCCCGACTTGCCGCCGGACTTGGCGATCAGACGAATGTCGGCAATCACCATGCCCTTGTCGAGCGCCTTTGCCATGTCATAGATTGTGAGGAGCGCCACTGAAACCGCTGTCATGGCTTCCATTTCCACCCCGGTCTTGCCGGTGAGCGAGGCCGTGGCGGTGGCGCGGATCGCGCCTTCTTCGTAGGCGAATTCGATATTCACCGCCTCCAGCCCGAGCGGGTGGCACAGCGGGATCAGTTCGCCGGTGCGCTTGGCCGCCATGATCCCGGCGATGCGGGCGGTGCCGAGCACGTCGCCCTTGGGGGCATTGCCGGCGCGGATCGCTTCGAGCACCTCAGCCGACATGGTGATCCGCCCGCTGGCGACCGCACGCCGCAGCGTCTCGGCCTTGCCGCCGACATCGACCATGCGCGCCGCGCCATCGTCGCCAAGGTGGGTGAGCTTGCTCATGCAGGCGTTTCTGCGCCGAGCAGCGCCCGGGTGGCACTCGCAATATCGTCAGCCCGCATCAGGCTTTCGCCGACCAGGAAAGTGCGCACGCCGCAAGCCGCGAGGCGCTGGCAATCCGCGTGGCTGTTGATTCCGCTTTCGCCCACCAGCAGCGTGCCCTCCGGGGCGAGAGGGGCAAGGCGCTCGGTGGTGGCGAGCGAGGTGGTGAAGGTCTTGAGGTCGCGGTTATTGACCCCGATCAGGCGCGACTGGAGCACGCGCGCGGCGCGCTCCATCTCCGCCTCGTCATGCACCTCGACCAGCACGTCCATGCCGTGCTCGCGCGCGGCGGCTTCGATCTCGGCCATCACGCTGTCCTCCAGCGCGGCGACGATGATGAGGATCGCATCGGCCCCGATGGCTCGCGCTTCGAGGCATTGCCAGGGATCGACCATGAAATCCTTGCGCAACACCGGCAGGGCGCAGGCAGCGCGCGCGGCGACGAGATAGTCCTCGTGGCCCTGAAAATAGGGCGCGTCGGTCAGCACCGAGAGGCAAGCGGCACCGCCCGTTTCGTAGGCCGCAGCGTGCTCTGCGGGGCGGAAATCGGCGCGGATCAGGCCTTTCGACGGGCTGGCCTTCTTGATCTCGGCAATCAGCGCAAAGGAGCCGTTGCTGGCGCGGGCGCGCAGGGCAGCCTCGAACCCGCGCGGGGGCGTTTGCACGGCGGCGGCTTCGGCCAGCGCGGCAATCGTGGTGGCGGCCTTGCAGGCGGCGACTTCCTCGCGCTTGGTGGCGCAGATTTCTTCGAGCTTGTTCATGTCACTTCGCCATTGCGATCCAGCGCAGGAGGAGATCGAGCGCCGCGCCGCTATCGAGCGCCTCGGCGGCCATGGCAGCGCGCTCGGGCCAGGTTTGCCCGCGCCCTGCGACCGTCAGCGCGCCGGCGGCATTGAACAGCACCGCATCGCGATAGGGGCCGGGGGTGCCGATCAGCAGCGCCTTCAGGGCCGAGGCATTGTATTTCGCATCATCGCCGCGGATCGCTTCGATCGGGGCATGGGGCAGGCCTGCGGTTCCGGCGTCGATGCGCTCCATGGTGAAGGCATTGCCGGTGACCACCGCGACCTCGTTGCCGCCCGCAAGGCTCAATTCGTCGAGGCCTTCATCGCCCGAGACGATCAGCGATTTGCCCGTACCGAGCCGCGCCATCGCGCCGGCATAGATCGGGACATAGGCCGGCCGCGCGATGCCGATCAGCTGGCTCGTGACCTTTGCGGGGTTCGAGAGCGGGCCCATGAGGTTGAAGATCGTGCGCTTGCCGATCCTGACGCGGATGGGCTGGATCCGCGCCATGGCGGGGTGGTGATTGCGCGCGAAGAGGAAGCAGATGCCGATTTCCGCGAGGGTCTTTTCCGCCGTGCGCCCGGCTGCATCCATGTCGAGCCCGAGGGCCTCCAGCGTGTCCGCTGCGCCCGCCTTGGAGGAGGCGGCGCGGTTGCCGTGCTTGGCCACCGGCACGCCCACGGCGGCGACCACAAGGCTGACCGCGGTGGAGACATTGAGGGTGTGGTGCCCGTCGCCCCCCGTGCCGCAGACGTCGATCGCGCCTTCGGGGGCGGTAATGGGGATCAGGCGCGCGCGCAGGGCGCGGGCGGCTCCGGCGATCTCGTCCGCCGTCTCGCCGCGCGCGGAGAGGGCGACGAGGAAGTCGGCGATCTCCTGTTCCGAAGGCGCGCCGTCGAGCAGCACGCCGAAAGCGGCCTCGGCCTCGGCTTCGGAGAGCGGGGTGGTGATGTCGGGGAGCAGGCTCATGCCGTCAGCCTTGCGGGCAGCACCGGCTCCATCCCGCACAGGCGGACGAAATTGGCGAGTAGGGCGTGGCCGTGCTCGGTGGCGATGCTTTCGGGGTGGAACTGCACCGAATGGATCGGGAGGCTAGCGTGGCGGAAGCCCATCACGCTGAGGTGATCCGCGCCGGGCGTTTCGGCATGGGCATTGGCGATGAGCTCGGCGGGCACATCGACCACTTCAAGGCTGTGGTAGCGCGTGGCGGTGAAGGGCGAGGGCAGGCCGGCAAACACGCCGGTTGCGTCATGGGTGACGGGCGAGGTCTTGCCATGCATCAAGCCGCCGCGCTGCACTGTCCCGCCGAAATGCTGGCCGATCGCCTGATGGCCGAGGCACACGCCCATGAGGGGCTTTCCCGCATCGGCGCATGCGGCGACCAGATCGAGGCTGATCCCCGCCTCATTGGGCGTGCAGGGGCCCGGCGAGATCAGGAAGCCTGCCGCGTTCGTGCGCAGCGCGTCAGCGGCGCTCAGCGCATCATTGCGCTCGACCCGCACCTCGGCCCCCAGTTCCATCAGGTAATGGACGAGGTTGAAGGTGAAGCTGTCGTAATTGTCGATGACGAGGATCATTGCGCCTTCGCCTCTTCGCTTTCCATGTGGCGCACCACGATGATCGGGCCGACGCGTCCCTTGTCCATGCGGTTTTTCACCGGGTCCCACAGGCTCGAGACCTGACCATCGAGATAGAGCGCGTTGCTCACCTTCAGCGTGTCCCGGAAATAGCGTGCCAGCTGGCCGAAGCTGATCGGCGCGTCAGAGATCACGAAATGCGCCTTGCCCGACCCGTCGACCCCCACGGCGTTGCGGATCGCCTTCGATGGGCCGTCGTCCTGAATCTCGGGGTGCAGCTTGCCGTCCACCAGCAGCAGCGGCCCGGACTGCGTGCCGAATTGCGGGCGATCACCGACCAATTCGAAGAAGGTGTTGCTGCCCAGCACCTTCCACGCCCCGCCGCTGCCGAAGAACACCCCGTTGGGCTTCATGAAGAAATTGCCGTCCCCGTCCTCGCGGTTCAGTTCCTTCAGCCGCTCGCCGTTCTGGACATAGTAGCCGATCGGCTTCAGATCATCGCCATACATCCCGCCATTGACGGCAAAGGCGATATCACCCGGTTCGACACTGGCCGCAAAGGCCGCGAGTGAGCCGAAGGGCTGCTTGTCGCTGCCCAGATTGGCCATGTCGATCCGGTGCCTGGCCGGATCGGCAGTGCACACAGTGAGCGGCACATCCTCGAAGGTCGCCTTGCGACACGCCGAATCCGCCGCCACTTCGGGCGTGGGCGAGGGGCTGGCACTCTCGGCGGGATTGGCCCCGTCAAGCCGGCTGCGCACCACCGGCTCGCCCGCAGGCGCCTCGGAGCAGGCGGCGAGCATCAGCGGCGCGGCAAGAACGATCAGCGCGGCCCTCACGGATGTTCCTCCAGAAAGCGCTTGAGGTGCTCCATCCACAATTGCGGACGGCTGTGGCTGCCATGGCCATAGGTCTCGGCGCTCGCCGGGATCAGCACGAAGCGCGCCTTGGGGATGCGCTTTGCCAGTTCCTCGGGCGTGCCGAGGCCGGGGGGATTGATGAAATCATCGGCCGAATTGATCCACAGCACCGGATCGGTGATTTCCGAAAGGCGCGGGGCGGGGTTGTAGCTGCGCGAGGCGTCATACTGGTAGATCGTGTCATTGGGATCGGCCGCGCGCGCCAGCAGGCGGGCCTTGCTCGCCGCCAGCAATGCCTGCGCCGCCTCCAGCGTCGGGGCCTCTGCCTGCATCCGGTAGGGATTGCTGCCCGCGATCAGCGACATGTTGGCGAAGGTCTCCTGACCTTGGCGCAGCGCCGCCGGATCGGCGTAATTGCCGCCATTGTAAGCCGGATCATTGCGGAACCCGTCGATCACGATCTGGCGGAACATCCGGTTGCGCCCGGCGATGGGGATCGCATTGCAGGCGAGCGGGACATAGCGGCGCACGAAGCCGGGGTAGGTCGGCCCCCAGACGAAGGACTGCATGCAGCCCATCGAGGTGCCGATGATCATGTCGAGCCGCGCCACGCCAAAACCCTCGGTCAGCATCCGGTACTGCGCGCGCACCATGTCGTCATAGTCATAGCGCGGGAAGGCGAGTCGCAGCCCGTCGCTCGGCTTGCTGCTCTTGCCGTGGCCGAGGCTGCTGGGGGAAATGACATAGACGCGGGTGATGTCGAGCGGCATGCCGGGGCCGAACATCAGGTCACCGAAATGAGGTGCAAGCAGCGTGCTCGCCTCGCCGCCCGTGCCGTGGAGCAGCATCACCGCATTGACGATCTTGCCACTGGCATCGCGGCGCGGGGTGCCGAGCGTCAGGGCGTGCATGGTCACTTCTGGCAGGGTCTCGCCCGTGCCGAAGGTGAAGTCCTTGAGCACCACGCGGTGCTCCTCGGCCTGGGCGACCCAGTCCTCGGCCCTCAGCGCCGATGCGGGCAGGGCCCCGCATAGAGCGATACCGAAGGCCAGCAGCAGCAGGGCGAGTGTGCGGCGGACAAAGGCGATCATTGGCCATACCCCGGCTCGCCCGCCACGCGCACCGCCTCGCGTGCGGCGGCGATCAGCGCGCCGGCCTTGGCGCGGCATTCGGCGAGTTCGTAATCAGGCTCGCTGTCGGCAACGATCCCTGCGCCCGCCTGCACATGCATCACCCCGTCCTTCACCACAGCGGTGCGCAACACGATGCAGCTATCAAGGCTGCCATCGGGCGCGAAATAGCCCACGCCGCCGGCATAGGCGCCGCGGGTTTCGGGCTCCAGCTCGGCAATGATCTCGCAGGCCCTGATCTTGGGCGCGCCCGAGACCGTCCCTGCGGGAAAGCCTGCGAACAGCGCGTCCAATGCATCCTTCGACGGATCGAGCTGCCCCACCACATTGCTGACGATGTGCATCACATGGCTGTAGCGTTCGATGGTGAAGCTGTCGGTGACCTCGACCGTCCCTGCCGCTGCAACCCGGCCCACGTCATTGCGTCCGAGATCGAGCAGCATCAGATGCTCGGCGCGCTCCTTGGGATCGGCGAGCAGGCTCGCCTCGTTGGCAATGTCCTCCTCGCGCGTGCCCCCGCGCGGACGCGTGCCGGCGATCGGGCGGATCGTGACTTCGCCCTCTCGGACTCGCACCAGAATCTCCGGCGAGGAGCCGACCAGCGCGAAGCCGGGCAGATCGAGGAAATAGAGGAAGGGCGAGGGGTTCACCCGCCGCAGCGCGCGGTAGAGCGCCAGCGGTGGGAGCGGGAAGGGGCAGGTGAAGCGCTGGGCGAGCACGACCTGGAAGATGTCGCCGGCAAGGATGTAGTCCTTCGCGCGCAGAGCCATCGCCTTGTAGTCATCGGGCGCGATCACCGGTGCGAGATCGGGCAGCGTCTCGGGCAGGGCGGCGCTGTCCGCCGCCGGAATGGCGGTGCCAAGCTGGCTCAGCGCGGCATCGATCCGCTCGCCGGCCCGCTCTACCGCTGCTTGCGGATCGCTCGCCTCCCAGATCGGAGCGATGGCGAAGAGCGCATTGGTAAGCCCGTCGAAGACGAGGATCACCGTGGGGCGCACGAACAGCATGTCGGGCAGCTCAAGCGGGCTGTCGGCGGCGCGCGGTAGGGTTTCGACAAGGCCGATGGTCTCGTAGCCGAGATAGCCGACCAGACAGGCGAGCGCGGGCGGCAAGCCTTCGGGCATGGGATCGATGCGGCAGGTCGCGGCCAGATCGCGCAGCGCGGCGAGCGCATGGGTTTCGCAGGGGCTGAACGCCTCGCGGTCAAGCCGCCAGTCGCGGTTGATCTCGGCCCGCTCCCCGCTGGCGCGGAACACGAGATCGGGATCGAGCCCGAGCAGGCTGTAGCGCCCGCGCACCTCGCCGCCCTCGACGCTTTCGAGCAGGAAGTCGCCGCGCCCCGGCACGATCAGCCGCCGCGCCGCGCCGACCGGCGTGTCGCTGTCGGCAATGATCCGCCGCCACACCAGCGCCGGACGCCCGGCGGCGAGCAGGGCGGCAGCGGCCGCGGCGTTTTCGGGCAGTCCGGTTGCAGCAGGCAGGGATTGGCTGGCGGTCACACCCGGCCCTATTGCTCGCCCGCGAGCTGCTTGCGCACCGCATCGATCGCCGCGTTGTTGCGGGTGGTGCCCAGTTCCTTGCGCATCGCGGCGGCGGCCTGACGGCGATATTCGTCGGTCAGGGTCGAGGCGAGCTGGGCGCGGGTCTGCGGCAGCAGGCCGGGCTCCTCGTCGACCGGATCGGTGGCGATCTCGTCGAGGCTGACGATGTACCAGCCGATATTGCGCGGGCCTTCGAGCAGCTTGACCGAGCCTTCGGCCATCGAGAACATCAGCACCAGCGGCGGCGGGATGCGCTGGCCGCGTTGGGCGATGAGGGCGCGGCGTTCGAGGTTGATCGGCTCGATCTCGAAGGGCTTGCCTTCCGCGGTGAGCGCAGCGCGCAGATCGGTCTGGCCACGGACCTTGCCGAGGATCCGGTCGGCCGCAGCGCGGGCGAGCTTGGCCCCCTGCGCGCGCTTCCAGCCGTCTACGGCTGCGCTGCGGATTTCGGCGAGCGGCGGGGCAGCGGCTTCATCGACCCGCGCGACCTCGAAGATCACGAATTGCTGGCCGGGCACGACCTCGGCGAGCTGCGGCTCGCTTTCTTCCATCTGGAAGGCGGTCTGCAGCACCGGAGCAAGCTGGGGCACGATCTGGACATTGGGCTGGCCGAAAGCCTGACCATTGCCGAGCAGGGCCGGGGTGGTTTCGACCTTCAGGCCATAGGCCTTGGCGACTTCGGCCAGCGCGGTGCCGCCGTCGATCTCGCCTTCGATTTCGGCGATCAGATCGGCGGTGGCGGCGCTGCGCTTTTCCTTGCCGATCTGCTCGGCAATCGCGCCGCGCACCTCGGCAAGGCTTCGGGCCGGGATCTTCTCGATATTGTCGAGCCGCGCGACGACCCAGCCGAGCGTCCCCTTGGCCGGCTCGATCGCGCCGCCCTTGGCCGCCTTGAAGGCGTTTTCGGCAAAGGCAAAGCTGGTGCTGCTCGCCATTTCCTCGCGGGTGCGCAGCTCGGCCTTGGAGGCGCTGAACCCGGCCTCGCGCGCGGCGGCCTCGATGGACGTGCCGGCGCGGATGCGTGCGGCGATCGAGCGGGCGGCATCCTCGGTCGGCACGACAAAGGTGGTGACAGCGCGGCGTTCACGGGCCTGATAGAGCGCGGCGTCCTTCTTGTAGCGCGCGGCGATCTCGGCCTCGGTGGCCGCGGCGTTGACCTTGAGGCTGTCGGTGCCGAACACGGCAAAGCGCAAGGTGCGCCGCTCGGGCAGGAGGAACTGGCTGCGGTTGGCGGTGTACCATTCGGCCAGCTGCGCATCGGTCGGCGCGGCGGCGGGGGCAAAGGCGCTGCTCGGCACCAGCGCGATCTCGCCGACGCGGCGTTCGAGCACCAGGGCAGCATATTGGCGGGCGATCTTCTCCGGCATCTGCGGCGCGGCGAGCGCGGGCAGCAGCAGCTGGTCTTCGAGCAGACCGTTGACCAGATCCTTGCGGAAGGTCGCATCGGTCAGCCCGCGCTGGCGCAGGGCGGCGAGATAGGTGTTCTCGTCGAACTCGCCCGCGAGCGACTTGAAGGCCTGGATCTGGAGGATCTCGCTGTTGACCAGATTGTCGCCCGCCGCGAGATCATATTTGGCCGCATATTGCCCGATGGCAAAGCGGTCGATCAGCTGGCGCAGCACTTCATCGAGCGCGCCGGCGCGGATGAATTCGGGCATGGCCAGCCCCGGGTTCTGCTGGCGCACCTGATCGAGCGCGTTGTTGGCGGCGGTGACCAGTTCGTTATTGGGGATCGGCTCATCGCCCACCACCGCGATATTGTCATTGCCCGAAACCGTGCCGAAACTGCTGCCTGTGCCGGTAATATCGGCCACCGCAAAGGCGAGCGCCATCAGCACCAGAAAGCCGAGGAAAATCGGGAGACCGATCTTCGACTGGAAGAATTGGCGGAAGAAGGTGAGCATTGCTTGCGAGATCCCGGGTGGTCAGAACGGCTGCTGGACGCCGCTTGGATAACCGGCGCGAGGCGCGCTTTATCGGCCCTGCGTCCGCGCGGCAACAGGTCTGGGGGCCTTTTGTTGTTTGTGGCCGCAGCCTTTTGACTGCGCGCGGATGATCGGCTAGCGGACGCGGCCCCTTGGCCCTAAGGCCCAAAAACATTCGCCATTCCCTCTCTCAAGGTGCAGGACACACCCATGACTCGCCGACCTTACATCGTCGGAAACTGGAAAATGCATGGCACCCGCGCGATGCTTTCCGAAGCGCGCGCGATCGATCGTGCCGCCCAGCGCCACATGAAGGTCGAGGTCGCGCTCGCGCCGCCCTTCACGCTGATTCACCCGATCCACCGCGAGGCCGAGCAGATCTCGGTCGGAGCGCAGGACTGCCACCACGCGGATGGCGGGGCCTTCACCGGCGATATCTCCGCCGCGATGGTGGCCGATGCCGGCGCGAAATTCGTGATTCTGGGCCATTCGGAACGCCGTCAGGGCCATGGCGAGAGCGATGCGCTGGTGCGCGCCAAGGCCGGTGCGGCGCTGGCGGCGGGCCTGCGCATCATCATGTGCTGCGGCGAAAGCGCCCAGACCCGCGATTTGGGCAGGGCCGTGGCTTTCGTGAAGAAGCAGCTCAAGGCTTCGCTTCCCGCCGCAGCCGAAATTTCCGGCGAGATCGCCGAGAAGATCACCGTCGCCTACGAACCGATCTGGGCGATCGGCACCGGCAAGGCCGCCACCACGGCTGACATTGCCGAAATGCATGGCCAGATCCGCAAGCTCCTGGTGAGCCTCTACGGCGCCGAGCAGGGCGGGGATGTGCGCATTCTCTATGGCGGCTCGGTAAAGCCCGAAAACGCCGCTGAAATCTTCGCCGTGCCCGATGTCGGCGGCGCGCTGGTGGGCGGCGCGAGCCTTACCGCCGACAGCTTCATGGGCATTGCCCTTGCCGCCGGAGAGCCTTCGGACCACTGAGCCGCACGCGAGGGCAGGGGGCACACCCTTGCGATGCGCGCCCGCGCCGCCTACATGGCGCTCGAAAGCCAACACCCGGGCGGATCACCGCGCCCTTGCCAAGAGAAACCTTCATGTCGCTGTTCCTTTTCCTCACCGTGATCCAGGCCATCGTGGCCGCAGCGCTGGTCGGCGTGGTGCTGATGCAGCGCTCCGAAGGTGGCGGTCTGGGGATCGGCGGCAGCCCCTCGGGAGCTTTCGGTGCGCGCGGTGCGGCCGATTTCCTCACCCGGGCGACCAAGTGGCTGGCGATCGTCTTTGTCACGCTCGCGATCGTTCTGGCCGCGCTCGCAGTGCGCGAAAGCCGGGTGGGCACGGTGAGCACGACGCTCGAACGCACCACCGGCGCGCCCGCGCCGGCAGTCGATCCGCTGGCCGAACCGGTTGCACCGGCTGCTCCCGCACCCGCTGCACCCGCTGCACCCGCCGGGGCTCCGCAGGGCCAGTAAGGCTCGCTGAAGCCGCGCCCGCGGGGCGCGCGCGGCCTGTTTGTCACATGGCTGTGGATGGCAGGCCTTCGGCTTGCGCAATTCGCTTGCCCCGAATCCCTCTCGCTGCTTAAGGCCCGACTCCCATGGCGCGGTTCATTTTTATCACCGGCGGCGTGGTCTCCTCGCTCGGCAAAGGTCTCATGGCAGCCTCCTTGGCGGCCCTCCTGCAGGCGCGTGGCTACAAGGTCCGCATCCGCAAGTTCGATCCCTATCTCAACGTCGATCCGGGCACGATGAGCCCCTATCAGCACGGCGAGGTCTATGTGACCGACGACGGGGCCGAGACCGATCTCGACCTCGGCCATTACGAGCGCTTCACCGGCGTCTCCTCGCGCCAGAGCGACAACATCACCTCGGGCCGCATCTACCGCGACATCATCGCCAAGGAACGCCGCGGCGACTACCTTGGAGCGACGGTGCAGGTGATCCCGCACGTGACCGACGCGATCAAGGAATTCGCGCTCGCCGATCAGGGCGATCATGATTTCATCCTGTGCGAAATCGGCGGGACGGTGGGCGACATCGAATCGCTGCCCTTCATGGAAGCGATCCGTCAGCTCCGGAACGAGCTCGAACCCTTCCAGACCGTGAGCGTCCACGTGACGCTGGTGCCCTACATCAAGGCGGCGGGCGAGCTGAAGACCAAGCCGACCCAGCACTCGGTGCGCGAGCTTGCCAGCCTCGGGATCAAGCCCGACATCCTGCTGTGCCGCGCCGAACATCCGATCCCCGAAAGCGAGCGCCAGAAGATCGCCAACTTCTGCAACGTGCGCAAGGAAGCGGTGATCCCTGCGCTCGATGCGCCCTCGATCTACTCGGTGCCGCAGCAATATCACGCCGAAGGGCTCGACAAGGAAGTGCTGCGCGCTTTCGGCATCACCGATGCGCGCGAGCCGGACATGGCCGCGTGGAGCGATGTGACCGACCGCTATTTCAACCCCGAAGGCGAAGTCACGATTGCCGTGGTCGGCAAGTATGTCGGCCTGCCCGATGCCTACAAGAGCCTCAATGAGGCGCTCGTGCATGGCGGGCTCGCCAACCGGGTGAAGGTCAATATCCGCTGGATCGATGCGGAAATCTTCGAGGGCGACAATTCCGAGATCGCCGCGGCGCTGGAACCGATGCACGGCATTCTGGTGCCGGGCGGCTTTGGCGAGCGCGGGAGCGAAGGCAAGATCGCCGCGGTCAAGTTTGCGCGGACCCGAAATGTGCCCTTCTTCGGCATCTGCCTCGGCATGCAGATGGCCTGCATCGAAGGCGCGCGCGCGGCGGGCTTTGCCAACGCTTCCTCGACCGAATTCGGCGAGACCGATACGCCGGTGGTCGGCATCATCACCGAGTGGATGAGCAAGGAAGGCATCCAGCAGCGCGAAGCGGGCGGGGATCTGGGCGGGACGATGCGTCTGGGCGCCTATCCGGCCAAGCTTTCGGCCAACAGCCACACCTCGCGCATCTATGGCGGGGCGGAGCTTATCTCCGAGCGTCACCGCCACCGTTACGAGGTCAACAGCGCCTTTATCGAGCCGCTGGAAAAGCAGGGTCTGATCTTTGCCGGGATGAGCCCCGACGGGTTGCTGCCCGAAATCGTCGAGCGCCCCGATCATCCGTGGTTCGTCGGCGTGCAGTTCCATCCGGAGCTCAAATCGCGGCCCTTTGATCCGCACCCGCTGTTCGCCGGATTCATCGCCGCGGCGCTGGAACAGTCGCGACTCGTCTGACCCTTCGGCGCTGTCATTTCAGGCAGCGAGCGGCGGCGATTTTTCGGGGGTTTCCCCGCAACTTGCGCCGTTTTGTTACAAACAACTGGCGCTGCCTGTCGCATCCTTACAACTTTGTAAGTTTACGCTTGCGTGAGATTGCTGTTCCGCATTAGACGCGGTGCCGAAGAAGGGATTTGTAAGGTCCGCCCGGGTTAGGACGAATTGTCTCACCGGGATGTCCCGGCGGCAGATCGGACTGTGTTTCGGGTCCCTTCATCGTCACGAGCTTGCCGCGTTTTGTCCGTCTTCTGCGACCCGGACGGACATTACCAGGCAAGGCGGCGCAAGCCGCGGGGGCGGATTGAGAAATCCGCCCCCTACGGCCCCTACCTCAGATCATTTTTATGAAGTCAGGCGGCACTCGCCGACTTGTCGTCATCCTCGACCGGCACGGCGGTCAGGCGCGCGGCACCGTTGATGGCGATCTTCTTGGGCTTCATCGCCTCGGGCACTTCGCGCACCAGATCGATGGTCAGCAGCCCGTCAGCCAGGTCGGCGCTTTCGACGCGCACGAAATCGGCCAGTTCAAAGCGGCGCTCGAACCCGCGATTGGCGATGCCGACATGGATCAGTTCCGACCCGTCGGTCACTTCCTCGCGCTTGCGACCCTGCACCACCAGCAGGTTCTGCTGGGCGGTGATGTCGATATCGCCCGGACGGAAGCCGGCGACCGCGAGGGTGATGCGGTAATTGTCCTCACCGCTGCGGGAGATGTTGAAGGGGGGGTAATTGTCGCCGGCGTTGAGGCGCGCCTGATTTTCGAGCAGGTCGAACAGACGGTCAAAGCCCACGGTGCTGCGGCGATAGGGAGTGAAATCGAAACGCGACATTTGTGCAAATCCTCGTGACTGAGCAATTTGGGTCTGACGCGGGCCTGCCGGATGCAGCACCCGCCTGCTGCCGCATATGTTCCCCGAGACTGGCGGAACGCAGCAACAGGCCTTATCTGGGCGATTGCAGCACGCTTTCAAGAGGACATGATGGCTGGCCCACAGATCGATATCTACACCAAGTTCGCCTGCCCCTTCTGCGTGCGGGCCAAGCGCCTGCTGACCGAAAAGGGCGCGGTGTTCAGCGAATATGACATCACGCTGGGCGGGCCCAAGCGCGATGAAATGCTCGCGCGTGCGCCGAATGCGATGACGGTGCCGCAGATCTTCATCGGCGATGTGCACGTGGGCGGTTCGGACGAACTTGCGGCGCTCGAACGCGAAGGCAAGCTAGACGCATTGCTGGAAGGCTGATGCCGAAGATCGCCGTCCTGCAGATGTGTTCGGGGATCGACCCCGGGCGCAACTTTGACACGATTGCGCGCGCTGCCCATGACGCGGTGACGGGCGGGGCGGAAATGCTCTTCACGCCCGAAATGTCGATGCTGCTCGATCGCGACCGTGCGCGCGGCGCGCCGCATATCGTCCCGCAGGACGAATCGCCCCTTGTCCCGATGCTCGCCAATCTGGCCGAGGAGCACGGGCTGACCATCGCGCTGGGTTCGATGGCGGTGGCGGTTCCGGGCGGGCGGAATGCCAATCGCTCGATGCTCTTTCCGCCCAGCGGGGAGCGGCCTTTCACTTACGACAAGATCCACATGTTCGATGTCGACCTCGCCAGCGGCGAGAGCTGGCGCGAGAGCAACGCCTACCGGCCGGGCGAGGCGGTGGTGACGATCGAGGACACGCCGGTCGGCAGGCTCGGCCTCACCGTTTGTTATGATCTGAGGTTCCCCGCGCTGTTCGGCGAACTGGGTAACCGCGCCTGCGATGCCATCGCCGTGCCTGCCGCCTTTACCGTCCCGACCGGCGCGGCCCACTGGAACGTCCTCCTGCGCGCCCGCGCGATCGAGGCGCAGGCCTTTGTCATCGCCGCAGCGCAAGTCGGCACCCACGAGGACGGGCGGCAGACCTATGGCCACTCCCTCGTGATCGATCCCTGGGGCGAGGTGCTGCTCGACATGGGGGGCGCGCAGCCGGGGCTGGCCTTCTGCGAAATCGATCTTGCCCGTATTGCCGCGGTGCGCGCGCAGGTTCCCGCTCTTGCCAATCGCCGCGAAATTCCCAAATCCTCACAAGCATGATCGTTTTCGACCTCTCCTGCACCCATGGCCACCGTTTCGAAGGCTGGTTCGGCTCCTCGGCCGATTACGAGGACCAGCGCGCCCGCGGCCTCCTGTCCTGCCCCCATTGCGGTGCGGACGAGGTGAGCAAGGCGCCGATGGCGCCTGCCGTCCCCGCCAAGGGCAACAGCAAGCCCGAGACCCTGCCTGCCGAAACCCGCCCCATGGCCAACACCCCGATGCCGCCGGAGGTGCAGAAGGCCTTGGCTGCGCTCGCAAAGGCGCAGGCAGAGGCGCTCAGGAACTCGACATGGGTGGGCGAGAAGTTCGCCGAGGAAACCCGCAAGATGCACTATGGCGAGCGCGACGAGGCGCCGATCCATGGCCAGGCAAGCCTCGCCGAAGCCAAGGCGCTGATCGAGGAAGGCGTGCCCGTTGCCGCGCTGCCGTTCCCGGTTGCGCCGCCCGACAAGTTGAATTGAAAGAAGTGCCTTTGTGCACGCCTGCGGCGTGGATATCCTCGCTCATGCTGGCTGCGCCAGCGTCGCTGCGGGCGGCCGTTCGGCCTTGCGGCCCTGCGGGCCGATATTGCGCCATCCACAGACGCTGGCTAATGCTCGCCGCGGGACCCCGTAGCTCAGCAGGATAGAGCATCAGATTCCTAATCTGAGGGCCGCGCGTTCGAATCGCGCCGGGGTCACCATTTTGCCGCGCTAGGGGTTCAGTCTGCGCCAGCGCCGCTCGGCATGGATCGCAAGCGCCACCACCGCGCTCGACATGGCCAGCAGCAGCGCGCAGGCCGCCGCCCAGCCGCCCGCCTCGTAGATCGCCGTACTCGCCGCGCTGCCGATCGCGCCGCCCACGAACATCGTCACGATATAGCTGGTGGTGAGCCGCGTGCGGATGTCGGCTGCGAGGCTGAAGAGCGTCATGCGCCCGGTCACATCCACCGTCGGCCCGACCATATTGGTCAGCAGCAGCGGCACCACCATGGCCCAGATGCTGAAGCCGCAGGGGTAGAACAGCGCGATGCCGGTCAATTGGCCCGCGGCGGCAAGGATGCGCGCCTTGCGCGGACCCACCCGGTCGGCCCAGCGGCCGAGACGCGGCGTGGTGACGATGCTGATCGCGGCGACGCCGGCGAGATAGCCCACATCATCGGTCCCGTATCCCATCGCCGGACTGGTGAGATGGAGCGCGAGCGCGAGCCAGGTGGCGGTGAAGATCCCGAAGTTCAGCCCCTGCATCGCCGCCGACAGCCGCAAGTCGGGGTGCCTGGCGGCGAGGGTAAAAACCGAGGCGATCAGCGCGCTATAGGAGGTGCCGGAATTCTTGGGCGAAGTGCCTTCGGTGCGCATTGCGACCGGCAGAAACAGCGTCACCGCCGCCATGATCACGAAAGCGCAGACATAGACTGTGTGCCAGTCGGCGTGCTGGGCGATGATGCCTGCACCCATGCGCGCCACCAGAATGCCGAAGATCACCCCGGCGGTGAGCGAAGCCGTGACCTGCCCCAATCGCTCGGGCGCGACCCGCTTGGAGGCGAAGGCGGGGATCAGATAGGGCGCGATGGTGACAAAGCCGAGCACGGTGGAGGCCGCAGTGAAACTGGCAAAGCCAGGGGCGATCACCATGGCCCCAAGGCACAGGGTCTGTCCGGCGACAAAGATCAGGCACAGGCGGCGGTTGGAATAGAAATCGCCCAGCGGCAGCAGCAAGAGGATGCCGAGCGCCAGCGCCAGCTGGTTCAGCGCTGGCACCAGTCCGATCTCCGCCTCGCCCACGCCAAAAGCCCGCGCCACCTCGCCGATGATCGGGTGGATGTAATAGGCATTGGCCGTCACCACTGCGACCGTGACCGCGAGCACGCGCTCCTGCGTTCGCGTGAGATATGCGAGAGGCGGACTTGAGGGCAGGGCGGGACTCGTCACGCAAAGGTCAGTATCAGATCGAAACGGGATTGCCACCGCCGCAGCCCGTGGCACAAGCGCACAAATTGGTGAGGTGGACTTCGGCCCGGCAAGCGGGCAATCTGCCCGCTCGCAACAAGGAGAGCCCCGCGTGTCCACCGCCCACGAGCCGCAAGAACTTGCCGAAATCCGCCGCGCGGTTGCGGGCCTGTGCGAGGGTTTTCCGGGCGACTACTGGCGCGCCAAGGACGCCGCGCGCGAGTATCCGGGCGAATTCGTCGATGCGCTCACCCGCGCAGGCTTTCTCGCCGCGCTGATCCCCACCGAGCACGGCGGCAGCGGCCTAAGCCTCGAAGCGGCCTGCGTCATCATGGAAGAGATCCAGGCGAGCGGGTGCAACGGCTCCTCGGCCCATGCGCAGATGTATATCATGAACACGCTGCTGCGTTACGGTTCGCCCGAGCAGAAGGCGGCCTATCTGCCGCGCATCGCCAGCGGGGAATTGCGGCTTCAGGCCTTCGGCGTGTCCGAGCCCACGAGCGGCACCGACACGCTCAGCCTCAAGACCCGCGCGGTGCGTGACGGCGATGAATACATCATCTCCGGCCAGAAGATCTGGACCAGCCGCGCCGAATACTCCGATCTCATGCTGCTGCTCGCCCGCACCACCCCGCGCGAACAGGCGGCGAGCAAGACCGAAGGGCTCTCGATCTTCCTCGTCGACATGCAGGCAGCGCTTCAGAACGGCATGAGCATCAAGCCGATCCGCACGATGATGAACCATTCCTCCTGCGAGGTGTTCTTCGATGATCTGCGCATCCCGGCCAGCAGCCTCGTGGGAGAGGAGGGCAAGGGCTTCCGCTATATCCTCTCCGGCATGAATGCCGAGCGCATCCTGATCGCGGCCGAGTGCATCGGCGATGCCAAGTGGTTCATCCGCAAGGCAACCGATTATGCCAAGGACCGCTCGGTCTTTGCCCGGCCGATCGGCCAGAACCAGGGCGTGCAGTTCCCGATTGCGCGCTGCTATGCCCAGATGCGCGCCGCCGAGCTGATGGTGCACCATGCCGCGCGGGTTTACGACGAAGGCGGGAACCCGGGCGAGGAAGCCAACATGGCCAAGCTGCTTGCCTCCGAGGCGAGCTGGGCGGCGGCCGACATGTGCGTGCAGACCTTCGGCGGCTTCGGCTTTGCCGAGGAATATGACGTCGAGCGAAAGTTCCGCGAGGCGCGGCTCTACACCGTCGCCCCGATCTCGACCAACCTCATCCTGTCCTATCTGGCCGAACATGTGCTCGGCCTTCCGCGCTCCTATTGAGCCTGTCGCACCAGCCTTTATGGGGATGGCACGGCTTGGCGCTTGCGGTGCGGGGCCAAGTGTGATTCTCTAGTGACAATCGGGCAGGAACAATCGGGGTAGGCCATGCGCAAGCCGGTTTCAGGCGAGAGAGGCAAGCAGATGATCGCGCTGCTGGTGCTGCTGGCCATCGCGGGCTTTGTCGTCGCGGGCCCCACGGGCCTGCTCGCCTGGAGCGAGAATGCCGCCGCATTGAAGCAGCGCGACGCCGAGATCGTCCGCCTCAAGGCCGAACGCGATGCCCTGCGCAACCGGGTGAAGCTGCTCGATCCCGATGCCGCCGATCCCGATCTGGCAAGCGAGCTGGTGCGCGAGCAGCTGGGCGTGATCCACGAGGATGATGTGGTCATCACCCTCGAAGACGAGAAATAGGCTCACCCTTCATTTTCTGCTGATTTCGTATGCGCCGAGGTGCTTGCAGCGTCGCTTGACGTTGCGTCACAGGCAAATCCCCGACTATAGGAATCTTGCGCGCCGCTCCTCCCCTGATGCGCGCACGGGAAGGGATCGAGATTTTGGCCAAACAGCCTGCAAAGCCGCCGCGTGCGGCAAAAGCCCCTGCATCGCCGCTGGAAGACGAGGACTTCATCCTCCATTCGTTGCAGGACGCCTTCGTCGCCAAGAAGCGCTATGCCGCATCCAAGGCGGAGATGCTGGAATTCTACCGCCAGATGCTGCTGATCCGGCGCTTCGAGGAAAAGGCCGGCCAGCTTTACGGCCTCGGCCTGATCGGCGGCTTCTGCCACCTCTATATCGGGCAGGAAGCGGTCGCTATCGGCCTTCAGAGCGCGCTCGACGGCGCCAAGGATTCGGTCATCACCGGCTACCGCGATCACGGCCACATGCTCGCCTACGGGATCGATCCCAAGGTGATCATGGCCGAGCTCACGGGGCGCGAATCCGGGATTTCGCGCGGCAAGGGCGGATCGATGCACATGTTCTCGACCGAGCATAAGTTCTACGGCGGCCACGGCATCGTCGGCGCGCAGGTGGCGCTGGGCGGCGGGCTCGCCCTCGCGCACCAGTACAACAACAACGGCGGGCTGTGCTTGGCCTATTTCGGCGACGGCGCGGCCAACCAGGGGCAGGTCTACGAGACCTTCAACATGGCCGCCCTGTGGAACCTGCCGATCGTCTTCGTGGTCGAGGACAACCAGTATGCGATGGGCACCGCATCCAAGCGCTCCTCGGCCGAAACCCGCTTCTACCGCCGCGGCACGGCCTTCCGCATTCCGGGCATGGAAGTGAACGGGATGGACGTGCTCGAAGTGCGCGCCGCCGCCGAAGTCGCTTTCGCTCACGTGCGCGCGGGCAAGGGTCCGGTGCTGATGGAGTGCAACACCTATCGCTACCGCGGCCATTCCATGTCCGACCCGGCGAAATACCGCACCCGCGAGGAAGTGCAGGAACAGCGTGAGCAGCACGATCCGATCGAGGGGCTGAAGAAAACCCTGATCGAAGCCGGCTGCACCGAGGACGAATTGAAGGCGATCGACAAGGCGATCCGCGCCGAAGTCGCGGCTGCGGCGGATTTCGCCGAAACCTCGCCCGAGCCGGAGCTGGCCGAACTCTACACCGATGTCTTGGTGGGGGAGTATTGAGCCATGGCGATTGAACTCAAGATGCCGGCACTCTCGCCGACCATGGAGCAGGGCACGCTCGCCAAGTGGCTCAAGGCCGAGGGCGACCGGATCGAGCCGGGCGATATCATCGCCGAGATCGAGACCGACAAGGCGACGATGGAATTCGAGGCGATCGACGAAGGCGTGCTCGAAAAGATCCTCGTGCCCGCCGGGACCGAGGATGTGGCGGTGGGCGCGGTGATCGCGCTGATCGCGGGCGAGGGCGACGTAGCGGCTCCGGCTCCGGCGGCGGCCCCCGTGGCTACGCCCGCTCCCGCTCCGGCACCGACCCCCAAGGTCGAAACCCCGGTGCGCGCTGCGCCTGCGGCTGACCCCTCGATCCCTGCCGGCACCAAGTTCACAAGCACCACCGTGCGCGAGGCGCTGCGCGATGCCATGGCCGAGGAAATGCGCCGCGACCCGCGTGTCTTCGTGATGGGCGAGGAAGTCGCCGAATATCAGGGTGCCTACAAGGTCACGCAAGGGTTGCTCGCCGAATTCGGCCCCAAGCGCGTGATCGACACGCCGATCACCGAATATGGCTTTGCCGGGATCGGTACCGGCGCGGCGATGGGGGGCTTACGTCCAATCGTCGAGTTCATGACCTTCAACTTCGCGATGCAGGCGATCGATCACATCATCAACTCGGCCGCCAAGACCAATTACATGTCGGGCGGGCAGATGCGCTGTCCGATCGTGTTCCGCGGGCCCAATGGCGCCGCCTCGCGCGTGGGCGCGCAGCACTCGCAGAACTACGGGCCGTGGTACGCCAGCGTCCCGGGCCTGATCGTGATCGCGCCCTATGACGCGGCCGATGCCAAGGGGCTGATGAAGGCCGCGATCCGTTCGGAAGATCCGGTGGTCTTCCTCGAAAACGAGCTGGTCTATGGTCGCAGCTTCGATGTGCCCGATGTCGATGATTATGTCCTGCCGATCGGCAAGGCGCGGATCATGCGCGAGGGCAAGGATGTGACCATCGTGTCCTATTCGATCGGCGTCGGCCTCGCGCTCGAAGCGGCGGCCACGCTGGCGGCGGAAGGCATCGACGCCGAAGTGATCGATCTGCGCACCCTGCGTCCGCTCGACAAGCAGGCCGTGCTCACCAGCCTTGCCAAGACCAACCGCGTCGTCGTGGCCGAGGAAGGCTGGCCGACCTGCTCGATTGCCAGCGAGATCATCGCGATCTGCATGGAGGAGGGCTTCGATCACCTCGATGCCCCCGTCATGCGGGTGTGCAACGAGGATGTGCCGCTGCCCTATGCCGCCAACCTCGAAAAGCGCGCGCTGATCGATGCCGCGCGCATTGCCGAGGCGGCGCGCAAGGTGTGCTACAAGTAAGCGGGCATAGGCGCCGCCCGGCCAAAATCAGGTCGGGCGGTTCGCCGAAAAGACGTTGCACACCGCCGTCGGGCCATCGTCGTAGAGCTGCGTCAAATCGCGCGAATCGCGGATATTGAAGGCTGCGGTGTAAGTGATCGTGCGCCCGTTATAGGCCTGGAACGGGGTGAGCGAGCGGTAGTCGTAAACCACCTCGACGAAGATCACCGCGGTGCCCGGGGCAGCGGTGATGAGATTGCCCGGACGGCCCATCCCGGCAAAGCCGGTGCCCGTGGCACCAGCGCCCTGTACGCCGAAGCTGGAATTATGGACCTTGGCCCCGCGGCACCGCTGCCAGGCGATCCACTGTCCGCCCTGCGCGTTCTGCTGGAGGCTGGAGACGATCACCCGCCCGCGCTGGAAGACGCCGAGATTGGCCCCCAGCTTCTCCGCGCCAACGAAGCTCTCGTTGATGTCGCTGTCGAACACCCGCCGCGCGGTCAGCACGTCCTGTTCGCCCACGCGCGAGACGTTGTCGGCTACCTGCATGGTCAGCTGGCTGACCTGCATATGCGCGATCACGAAATAGGCGGTCTCGGTGCCGAGCAGGCCCATCGTCAGCAGCACCGGGGCGGCATAGGCGAATTCGACGAAGGCGACCGCCGAACTGTCGCGTGCAAGGCGGCGGCGCAGCTTGCCGAGGCGCTGACCGAAAGCGGTCGCAGCGCCGCGGCCCACCGCTGCCGAAGCGGGAAGGGTGACAGGCATCATGTGCAATTCCCCGTGGGCGCGTTGCGGTCCTGCTCGTCGTAAGGTTGGTTGCGCAGCACGGTCGAGGCGCGCAGCGTCACGTTCTGCGGCATGCCGGCGAGGCGATACATCGGGAACAGGCGCGGATAGGTGACGATCGCGGTGTAGAGCACCGCATCGCGCGCGCCGCCGATCCCGTTGGCGCCGCGGTTATTGTCCCACCTTGCGTTGCTGTTGTCGTCGACGAAGACCTCGTTGTTGTTGCAGATCCGGTCGCCGTTGTCGTCGGAGAATTCCTCGCCCTCGCCGATGTCGCTGAAGTCGAAATGCGACAGGGCCTCGAAGCGGATCGTCGCTGTGGGCGGAACCACCTTGCGCACAGAGTTGGCGACACGGTTATTGATGTTCGCCATGGTCGTGCCCGCGCCTTCGAGCGTGAGATCGCGGCCGGCCTTCTGCAAGGCGCCGTTGAGCATCGAGTTAGTGTATTGTGTGTGGGCCATGTCGAACATGCCCATGATCATCAGAAACAGCACCGGCGAGATCAGCGCAAACTCCGTGAGGGTTGCGGCATGGGTCTCGCCGAGCAGGCGACGCAGCAGGCCGGCCAGACGCGAGGACGGACGGGAGGACGGGCGGCGCATCACGAGGTGAGCCTCAGCGCGGCGATCTTCTGCGCGATTTCACGGAATTGCGCAGTGAGAGTCGCGTTGTCGTTGGCCTGATAGGCGCGGCCGGGCGAGGCGCAGTCCCGCAGGTTCTGCGTCAGCGTCGTTCCGAAGGCGACCACCCAGACGGTGATGTTCTCGGCCCGCGCGGCGCGGCACGCGGCCTGCAGACGCTCGGCACGGCGCGTGGATTCGGTGGTACCGTTGCCATCGGAGGTGATGCGGCGATCCCACCACTCGATCCCGTGGGTCGAATAGTTCTCGTTGCTCGTCACCAGCATACCATCGGTCATGAACACGATGTGGCGCTGGATCGCATCGCCATTGGGTGCGGTGGCATTGTCGGCGGCGAACATGCCGCGCGGCGAGATCAGGCGGGCGCCCCAGATCATGCCGATATCGTGATAGGTGTTGCCGCTCGCCGCCAGAGCGTTGACGTGGTTCTGTAGGTTGGTGCGGGTAATCTCGGTGAGGCGGAAGGCCGCGCGCGGGCAGACCCAGCCGGGGCGGACTTCATCGCCGGTCTGGTACAGCCAGCTGAGCGTGTTTCCGGCGGAATCCTCGCGCTTCCACGCCGCGTTGCGCAGCGCCGGCTTCCAGCGCTGGGCCTCGGTGGTGGGCACAAGGTTGATGTTGAGATCGTGCGCGCCGGCGGGCAGGGGGTTGTAGGTGCCGGTCACCACGGTCTGGGCTTCCTCGATGCAGCCATCCCAGGTCACGGACGTCATCGCACCATTGGTCCCGATCGGCATGTTGATGGTGTTGCCGGTGTAGACGCTCGCAAGGTTTACCGATTCCCAGCCAGCGGGGCTGCCGGCCGGATTGTTGACGTTGCACGGATTGGTCGCGCCGGTGGTGACGGGGCAGTAGATCCAGTCGCGGAACTGGATTTCGTCGCGATAGGTCGGGGGGATCACGTCGGCCAAGGTCGCCTGACGACGCTTGATGATCCGTCCCGAACAGCCCGCACGGTTGTTGAGGCTGCCGCTCTGCCACACGTTGAGAATGTAGTTGTCGGTCACCACTTCCCAGCGCTGGGCACCGACGTTGTAGGTGCGGTCGTCATAGGTCTCGCACAGGTCGCGGTCGGCGGTGTTGGTGCGGGTGGGATCCCCGCTGCGGTTGTTGAAGCGGTAATGATCCTGGGTGGCCGATCCCCAGTTCGCAAAGCTGCGCGGCATCCACTCGGTCTGGTCGGAGATGACGATCCAGTCGCCTACGTTGACGCCATTACCTGGGGAGACGAGCACCTGCACGGTCTGGTAGCGCGCCACGCGCGACTGGTAGGTGTGGCTGCTGGCCATCATCGCGCGCGGGATCAGTCCGCCGACATTGACCTGCTGCGAATAGGGCACGATCCCGTAACGCACCTGCGCCGAGTTCGAGGTGGCAGCCTCGACCGTGTCGTAGAAGCTCAGCACCGCCGAGCGCAGCGCGACGATCTTCGAGCCGGGGCCCGAGCCGCAGTCCGAACCGTCGGGGCAGTCCGCCATCGAACCGGTGACGTCGAGCACGAACATGATGTCGCTGTTCGAGATGTTGATGTCGGCGGTGCAGGAGACGTTGATCGAGAAATTGCCGAAACCGAAGGCACCCATGATGCTCGGCGGCAGGTTGCCGCTGGCGGTGCCGGTGACGGTGCCCTGGCCATCGCTGGTGTAGTTGCGTGTGCCGTTGACGAGGCCGAACATCCCGTTCGAGAAGTTCTGATCGTAGAAGTTGAGGCTGATGGTGCGGTGCGCGGTGGTGAAGGTGTCGTCCACCATCGCCCGGCGGGCTGCCAGCGCGCCCGCGTCGCAGGCGGCCTGCATGCGCGATGCCGCCATGTAGTAACGGCTAGCATCCACCCCGCCGCCCACCATGGCCAGCAGCGGAACCATGGCGGCAGCAGCGATGACGATCGTGTTCGCTGCGTTGTCGCGCAGCAGCGACCGCAGAAACCCTCCCAACCATGATCTGCCTTGCGTCATCGGATGCAGGTCCTTCTGACGAGCATCTCCCCGAACAGCCGGAGAGACCCCACAATCAACCTGCCTCTTAAGCCTGGTCTGGTAATCGGATTGAGAAAGACTGTGGTTAATCAAAAGCTAAACCGGCGCCTGATTTCGGGCTTTGCCAAAGCGTGCCGCGGCGGGACAGATGGCTTGTCAAAGGCGGGGAAGGGCCGCTAGGCGGCGGGCATGCGTGCCGAAGAACCCGAGCCCCTGCCGCCCGAAGCGGATCTTGCTCTGGTGTGGAGCGGGCCAAAGGTTCGCGCGCCGTTAAGCACAGCTCTTCAGCTTGATCGGCGGCTTGCGCGCATCGTTTCGCGCACCACCGAGCCGATGCTGGGGCAGATGCGGCTTGCCTGGTGGCGCGAGGCGTTAAACAGGCCCCCCGCAGATCGCCCGCGCGGTGATGTGGTGCTCGATGCGATCGGCCGGGACTGGGCCGGTGGCGAGGCCGCGCTGGTGCGGATGGTCGATGGCTGGGAGGTGCTGCTCACGGCAGAGCGCCTTGAAAACGTTAAGATTGCCGATTTCACATCGGGGCGCAGCGCATTTTTTTCGGCGCTGGGCGGGGATGCGGCGCAGGCTGCGGCGGGGCGAGTCGCGCTCGCAGGCCTGCGCTGGGCGATGGCCGATGCGGCCGGCGCGGTCTCGGACGAGGCCGAGCGCGCGGCGCTGGTCGCGGCGGGGCTGGCAGCGCGCTGCGAGGGGCCGCAGCGCCTCCCTGCCTCCTTGCGCGGCCTTGCGGTGCTCGATGCGCTGGCCTTGCGCGCCTTGCAGCGCGGAGGGCGGCCGATGATGGAAGGGCGGGGCGCTCCGCTGGCCGCGCTCAGGGCGGCTATCTTTCTGACCTGATTACGTATATTTACGCGGGCATGGCAGCCAGGGGGAGCAGACCCGTGCGGCAGGCAGTTTTGGGCGTAATCGCAGGGCTGGCGCTGGCCGGTGTCGAGGTGTTCTGGTGGCAGGGCCGCGCGGCGGTCGAAAACAGCGCCCCGCCGCCGCCGTCGGGGATGGCGAGCAAGGCTGATCCCATGTCCCTGCCGCAAGCCGATCCCGGTGCGGCTAAGGGCCCGGCGCCGCCCGAGGTGAGCGAACTGACCAAGGAAGAGCAGCGCTTCTTCCGCTATGATCGCAACCGCGACCGGCTGATCACCCGCGCCGAGGTGCTCTCGCCCCGCTCCGATGCCTTCCGCGCGCTCGATGCCGACGGCAACAACCTGCTGACCTTCGAGGAATGGGCCGTCACCACGGTTGACCGTTTCGAGGGCGCCGACAAGGACCGCGACGGCCGCCTCACCCCGCGCGAATTCGCCGCAACCGCGCCCAAGCCCGCTCCGAAAAAGCCGGCCTGCAAATGCTGAAGCCCTCTAGGCCGGCACCGCGGTGCGGGCGGCATTGATCCACGCTGCCAGATCAGCCTTGGCCCGCGAGGTATAGGCTTCCTTGCGGCTCTTCTTGCCGACCTCGTGGAGCGGCGGGAACAGGCCGAAATTGACGTTCATGGGCTGGAAGGTCTCAGCCTCGGCATCGCCGGTGATATGGCTGAGCAGCGCGCCAAGGGCGGTGGTGGCGGGGAGCGGCTGCCAGTCCTGCCCGGCAAGTTCCGCCGCTGTCATCATCCCGGCCACGAGGCCGATGGCGGCGCTTTCGACATAGCCCTCGCAGCCCGTCACCTGTCCGGCAAAGCGGATATGCGGCGCGGCGCGCAGGCGCAGCTGCCGGTCGAGCACCTTGGGCGAATTGAGAAAGGTGTTGCGGTGCAGGCCGCCGAGCCGCGCGAATTCGGCATTCTCGAGGCCCGGAATGGTGCGGAACAGCTCGATCTGTGCGGCATATTTGAGCTTGGTCTGGAAGCCGACCATGTTCCACAGCGTGCCCAGCTTGTTGTCCTGCCGCAATTGCACGACGGCATAGGGCCAGCGGCCCTGCGGGAATTCGGGCGTCACATCGAAGGGATTGTCCAGCCCCACGCCCTTCATCGGCCCGTAGCGCAGCGTCTCCACCCCGCGCGCCGCCATCACCTCGATCGGCATGCAGCCGTCGAAATAGGGCGTGTCCTTTTCCCACTGTTTGAACTCGGTCTTCTCGCCCTCCATCAAGCCGCGGTGGAAGGCGAGATACTGCTCCTGGTTCATCGGGCAGTTGATGTAGTCGCCGCCCTCGTTCGAGGCCTCGGTCCGCTTGTTCCAGCGCGACTGGATCCAGCATTTCGACATGTCGATCGAATCGCGGTGGATGATCGGCGCGATGGCATCGAAGAAGGCGAGCCGCTCGGCCCCCGTGGCATGCACGATGCTGCCCGCCAGCGCCTCGGCGGTGAGCGGCCCGGTGGCAACGATGGTGAGGCCGGCTGCGGGCAGGGCATCCACCCGCTCCCGCACGATGGTGATATTGGGGTGCTGGGAGAGCGCCTTTTCGACTTCTGCCGAGAAGACATCGCGGTCGACCGCCATGGCGCTGCCCGCCGGCACGCGCGCGACTTCGCCTGCGCGCATCACGAGACTGTCGAGCATCCGCATCTCGTGGTGCAGCAACCCGACCGCGTTCTTGGTGTCATCGTCCGAGCGGAAGGAATTGGAGCACACCAATTCGGCGAGGCCATCGGTCTGGTGCGCAGGCGTCATTGCCCCGCTCCCCCGCATCTCCGACAGGCGGACCTTGAGCCCGCGCCGGGCGAGCTGCCAGGCCGCCTCGCTTCCGGCGAGCCCTCCGCCAATGATGTGAACATCGTGAATTGTCGGTGATGCAGTCATGGTCGCCCGCGTAATTGCGTGTTAGCCCGAGGGCAAGCACAACGGCAGGCAATGCCGCAAGGGATGGGTAAGGGCAGCCATGGCGAAACAGGCGCTGATCGAGCAACGTCCGTGGCTGCTGGCGAGCATTGCTGCGGCCACGGCCTTCTTCTTCCTCAAGGACAACCCCGTGGGCGAGGGCACATGGGGGATGCTGATCAAGGGCGCGGGCGTGGGCCTGCTGGCGCTCTATGCCGCGCTGCGCGTGCCGGATGGCAAGCACCGTCTCGACGGTTGGCTGCTGGTGGGCGCGCTGGCACTGGCAGCGCTGGGCGATATGGCGATCGAGAACTGGTTCACCATCGGCGGGGCTTTCTTCGCCGCAGCCCACTGCGTCGCTACCGCGCTCTACCTGCGCAACCGCCATGCGCGGCCTTCACCGGGCCAGAAGGTCATGGGGCTCGCCCTGCTGTTCGGCACCCCGCTGGTGAGCCACGGCTTGAGCGGGGATGTGGGGATCACGCTCTATTCCGCTTTCCTCGGCATGATGGCGGCGGCGGCATGGATGAGCCACTATCCGCGCTACCGCGTCGGCACCGGCGCGGTGCTGTTCGTGCTGAGCGACTGGCTGATCTTCTCGAAGGTAGGTCCCTATGATCTCGCGCCGCTGCCCGACCTCTTGATCTGGCCGCTCTACTATATCGCGCAGTTGATGATCGCGACCGGCATCGTCCAGTGCCTGCGCGGCGAGCAGCCGGTCCGATAGCGCTGCCGCTTTCCTGAGCACATGAAAAAGGGGCAGGGGGCGCCTTTGGCCCTCTGCCCCTTTTTTGATCACCGCCTGGGCGCGCAGCCTATTCGGCGGGCGCTTCGCCCCCGTCCGCCCGCTCGGCCGCGATGGCTTCCTCGGCGGGGTTTTCCGGCTCGTCGGTCTCGTCGATCAGCGCCGCGCCGACGATGTGCTCGTCCTTGGCGACATCGAAGATGCGGATACCGGAGGAGGAGCGGCCCGAAATCGCAAAGCCCTTGAGGCTTTCGAAGCCGCCTTCGATCAGGTGGCGGAAGCTGATGTCGAGGCGGATCAGCTTGGCCTGATCGGTCACCAGCATCAGCTGCGAGCCATGCTTGACCGGGAAGCTCGCCACCACCGGGCCGTTGCGCTCCGGATTGCTCTCTGGCGTGCCGATATTGGTGATGCCCTGACCGCCGCGCGAGGTGGTGCGATATTCATAGGCCGAGGAGATCTTGCCATAGCCATTGGCAGTGATGGTGAGGATGAATTCCTCCTTCTCCGCCATCTCCGCCACAAGCTCTGCCGGAAGGGTAGGGCCGGCATCGTTGTTCTTCCACGCCGCCGCGCGCAGATAGGCCTCACGGGTTTCCATATCGGCATCGAGCGGATCGACCACCGCCATGGAAACGACCTTGCCGCCCTTCTTGAGGCTCATGCCGCGCACGCCGATGCCGGTGCGGCTCTTGGTCTCGCGCGCGTCGGTGGCCGAGAAGCGGATCGCCTTGCCGCTGTCGCTGGCGAGGAAGATCTGCTGGTCTTCGGTGAGCAATTGCACCCCGATCAACCGGTCACCCGAGCCTTCGACAAAGCCCATCGCATATTTGCCTGCGGTGGGGATATTGGCGAAGGCGTCCATCGAATTGCGGCGCACCATACCCTGCTCGGTGGCGAAGACGATGTTGAGATTGGCCCAGCTGGCCTCGTCCTCGGGAAGCGGCAGCACGTTGGTGACGCGCTCGTCCTCGCCCAGCGGCAGGAGATTGACCATCGGGCGGCCCTTGGTGGTGGGCCCGCCTTCGGGCAGCTTCCACACCTTGAGGCGATAGACCCGCCCCGTATTGGTGAAAAACAGCACTGGATTGTGGGTGCTGGTGACGAACAGCTCGACAACCGCATCCTCGTCCTTGGTGGCCATGCCCGAACGGCCCTTGCCGCCGCGTCCCTGCGCGCGGAAGGTGGCGAGCGCGGTGCGCTTGATATAGCCGTCATGGGTGACCGTGACGACCATGTCCTCGCGCTCGATCAGGTCCTCGTCTTCGAGGCCGTCCCAGGCGGGCGCGATTTCGCTGAGGCGCGGGGTGGCATAGGTGGCGCGGATTTCTTCCAGCTCGCCGCGCATCACCGCGTAGAGCTTCACCCGGTCGGCGAGGATCGCAAGATATTCCGCGATCGCTGCGGCCAGTTCCTTGAGCTCGTCGCCGATCTCGTCCCGGCCCAGCGCGGTGAGGCGGTGGAGGCGCAGTTCGAGGATCGCCTTCACCTGCCGTTCGGACAGGCGATAGGTGCCGCCGCTCTCGTCCGCCGAAGGTTCGATCGCCTCGACCAGACGGATATACTGCGCGATATCGCCGATCGGCCATTCCTTGGCGAGCAGGCGGGCGCGGGCTTCGGCCGGATTGCGGGCCGAGCGGATCATCGCCACCACCTCGTCGAGGTTCGAGACCGCGACCACCAGACCCAGCAAGAGGTGCGCCCGTTCGCGCGCCTTGTTGAGCTCGTACTTGGTGCGCCGCGTGATCACTTCCTCGCGGAAGGCGATGAAGGACTGGATGATGTCGCGCAGGGTCAGGGTTTCGGGCCGTCCGCCGCGGATCGCCAGCATGTTGGCCGGGAAGGAGGCCTGCGCCGGGGTGTGGCGCCAGATCTGGTTGAGCACGACTTCGGGGGTGGCATCGCGCTTCAGATCGATCACCACGCGCACGCCCTCGCGCGAGCTTTCGTCGCGGATGTCGGAAATGCCCTCGATCCGCTTGTCCTTGGCGGCCTCGGCGATCTTCTCGACCAGGTTCGACTTGCCGACCTGATAGGGGATCGAGGTGAACACGATCGAGCGGCGGTCATTGCGCCCGGTTTCCACCTCGTGACGGCAGCGCATCAGGATCGACCCGCGCCCGGTGGTATAGGCCGAGCGCGCGCCGTGCGTGCCGAGGATCAGCGGCGCGGTGGGGAAATCGGGGCCGGGGATGAAGCGGATCAGCTCTTCGGAGGTAATGTGCGGGTTGTCGATGAAGGCCAGACAGCCGTCGATCACCTCGCCCAGATTGTGCGGCGGCACGTTGGTCGCCATGCCGACCGCGATCCCGCCCGCGCCATTGACCAGCAGGTTGGGGAAGCGCGCGGGCAGCACCGTGGGCTCCTGCCGGCTGCCGTCATAGTTCTCGGTGAAATCGACCGTGTCCTTGTCGAGATCGTCGAGCAGGCTGTTGGCGACCCGCGCCAGCCGCGCTTCGGTGTAACGCATCGAGGCCGGCGGATCGGGGTCCATCGAGCCGAAGTTGCCCTGACCATCGATCAGCGGCACGCGCATCGACCAGTCCTGGGTCATGCGGGCGAGCGCATCATAGATCGCGCTGTCGCCGTGGGGGTGGTAGTTACCCATCACGTCGCCGACGATCTTGGCGCTCTTGCGATAGGGCCGCCCGGCGACAAAGCCGCCTTCCTGGCTGGCGAAGAGAATACGGCGGTGCACCGGCTTTAACCCGTCGCGCACATCGGGCAGGGCGCGCGCGACGATCACGCTCATCGCATAGTCGAGGTAGCTCGACTTCATCTCGTCGACGATGTCGATGCGTTCAAAACCGCCCATCGGTGCGGGCGGGGTGGAATCGAGAATGTCGCTGTCGTCGCTCAAGGGTGGTGCCGTTTCTGTCTGTTGTCGAAAAGCCGCTCCGGCCGGTCAGTCCGGGCCGGGGTGGTCAAGCCATTGCCTTGCCAAGCACTGTAGGCCCGCGCCCGCACTTGCGCCACCTTGGGCGGCGATAACAGGGTAAATGCGCGCCCTTTTTCCACACTTGCAAAACCCTATGCCGGCAGGTCGTGCGGAGGCGGGACGCGGCCATTCAAAAGCCGTTCAGCCGGGCGCGCCTAGCGGGAATTGCAAATTGGCTGAAAGCTGTCCAAAGGCACAGGCAATGGTTCATCCGGTTGCGGGGTAAAGACCCTGCATTCGAGCGACATCTGGAGGGAAAATTGAACAAGCTGTCTTCGCCCCCCCGCCGTGCCTCTGGGATTGCGCGGCACTTTGCTCTGGCGCTCGCGCTGGCAAGCGGCGCTGCTGTGCTGGCGGTTCCCGGCCTGACCGGAGAGGCCCACGCGCAGAAGAAGAAGGAGAAGGAAGGCGAAGCGCCCAAGCCGCAGTATTCGAAGGAATTCGTGGCCGCCTACCAGCCGATCAGCACGGCCTCGGCAGCGGCGGGCACCGATGCCGCTTCATTGAAGCCGCAGATCGAGGCCATGCTGCCCCTCGCCAAGTCGCCCGACGAGCTGCTCGCCAGCGGCAGCCTGATGTACAGTGTCGGCGGCAAGCTGTCGGATCGCGCCTATCAGCTGCGCGGCCTGGAAATGATGCTGGGAAGCGGCAAGCTCCAGCCCGCCGAGATCGCGCGCTACAATTTCGCGGCCTACCAGTTCGCCAACGCGCTGCAGGACTTTCCCAAGGCGCGCGGCTACCTCCAGAAGGCGATCGACGGCGGCTTCACCACCGAAACCGTAAGCACTGCCGATCTCGAGATCGCCATGGCTGAAAGCTATTTCTCGGCCAACGAGTTTGCCACCGGGCTCGATTACCTCGACAAGGCGATCAAGGCCCGCAAGGCCACCGGGCAGAAGGTCGAGGCGCAGTGGTATCGGCGCGGGATCACCGTTGCCTACAACAACCAGATCACCCCGCAGGTCTATGACTTCGTGATCGAATGGATCGGCGATTACCCGACCATCGACAACTGGCGTGACGGGATCAACCTGACCCGCAATCTCAATGATTACGAAGGCCCCGAAGTGCTCGATCTGCTGCGCCTGTCGCGCAAGGCGGGCGTGCTGAAGGAAAAGCAGGACTACCTCTACTACGTCGAAGCCGCCGATCCGCGCCGCCTTCCCAAGGAAGTGAAGGACGTGATCGAGGAGGCCTATGCCAAGAACGCGGTGAGCAAGGACGACATCTTCGCCACCGATTCGCTCACCGTAGCCGCGGGCCGCATCAAGACCGACCAGGCCGAGCTGCCCGCGCTCGAGCGCGATGCCAATGCGGCTGCGGCCGGCGTGCGCACCGTCTTTGCCGCGGGCGATGCCTTCCTCAGCTACGGCGAATACGGCAAGGCTGCGAGCTTCTATGAAAAGAGCCTCGGCATGGCTGGCGTTGACCGCAATGTGGCCCTGACCCGTCTCGGCATCGCGCAAGTCGGCGTGGGCGATTATGCCGCCGCGCAGGCGACCTTCGCCAAGGTCGAAGGCAATCGCATGCCGCTCGCCAAGCTGTGGAGCGCCTATGCCAAGCAGCAGGCTGCAGGCGTGGTCCCGGCGCCTCCCGCGAGCTGATCGCCGGGCAGGAATTGCTGCACGAAGAAAAGGGGCGGCGGGCGAGGGCCTGCCGCCCTTTTTCGTGTCCGATCTGCCGCAATCGCGGGCAGGTCTGCCGGTGCTTGCGGGACGGGAATTGCGCGCCTAAATGCCGCTCATGAACGACCTTGCCAGCACCCCCGCATCCGATCCGGCATCCGATCCCTCTGCCGAGCGTCCCGCTCGCCAGCGCAAGCCCGACTGGATCCGTGTGCGCGCCCCGGTGAGCGAGGGCTATCACGAAACCCGCCGGTTGATGCGCGAGCTCAATCTCAACACCGTGTGCGAGGAAGCGGCCTGCCCGAATATCGGCGAATGCTGGACCAAGAAGCACGCCACGGTGATGATCCTCGGCGATGTCTGCACGCGGGCCTGCGCCTTCTGCAACGTCAAGACCGGAATGCCCAAGGCAGTCGATCCCTTCGAGCCCGAGAACACCGCGATTGCCGCGGCCAAGATGGGGCTGGAGCATATCGTCATCACCTCGGTCGATCGCGACGATCTGCCCGATGGCGGGGCAAGCCAGTTCGTCAAGGTAATCGAGGCCCTGCGGCGCACCACGCCGAATACCACGATCGAAATCCTCACGCCCGATTTCCGCGGCAAGATGCGCCGCGCGGTCGAGATGATTTGCGAAGCAGGGCCAGACGTTTACAACCATAATCTCGAAACCGTGCCAAGGCTTTACCCCACCATTCGTCCCGGCGCGCGCTACTATGCCTCGCTACGCCTGCTCGAAGAGGTGAAGGCGCATAATCCGCTGATCTTTACCAAGTCCGGCATCATGCTGGGGCTGGGCGAACAGCGGCTCGAAGTGCATCAGGTGATGGACGACATGCGCTCGGCCGAGGTCGATTTCATCACCATGGGGCAATATCTCCAGCCCACGCCCAAGCACGCCAAGGTCGAGGAATTCGTCACCCCCAAGGCCTTTGCCGCCTATGGCGCGATTGCCCGGGCCAAGGGCTTCCTTCAGGTCGCATCGAGCCCGCTGACGCGCTCGAGCTATCACGCGGGCGATGATTTCGCGAAGATGCGCGCCGCGCGCGAGGAAAAGCTCGCCCGCGAGGCCGCCCGTGCCGGAGCCGGGACTAAAGCCTAGTGCCCGGCATTCGCGAAACCCGCAGGTTGCCTTACAGCGCCGAGCAGATGTTCGATCTGGTGGCCGATGTCGCGCGCTACGGCGAGTTTCTGCCCTGGGTGATCGCGACGAGGGTGCGCAGCAATTCCGACACCGAGATGGTGGCCGACATGGTGGTGGGGTTCAAATCCCTGCGCGAAAGCTTCACCTCGCGGGTCGCCAAGGATCGTCCCAATGTCATCAAGGTCCATTATGTCGATGGCCCCTTGAGCGATCTCGACAATGTCTGGACCTTCCGGGCGGTCGATGATCACACCTGCGAAATCGACTTCCTGGTCGAATTCACCTTCAGGAATCGCCTGTTCGAGAAGATCGCCGGGCAATATTTCGACAAGGCGTTCCGCAAGATGGTGGAAGCCTTCGAAACCCGTGCCGCGGCGCTTTACGGAAGCAGCAGTTCGAGCGCGACCAGCGTCGCCTGACGGCGGATCTCGGCGCGGCCATCGGGCCCATCGCCGCCTTCGAAGAATTTGAGCTCGCCCTCCGGCTCGCTGGCGGCATTGCGGCACACCCGCGCGAAGACCACCGTGCCGACCGGCTTTTGCGCCGTACCGCCGCCCGGGCCGGCAACGCCGCTGATCGCCACTGCGACATCGGCGCCCGAGCGGTCAAGCGCGCCCTTGGCCATCGCCCAGGCGCAGGCGATCGAGACCGCGCCAAAGGTTTCGATGATGTCGCGCGACACGCCCAGCATCTCCATCTTGGCTTCGTTCGAATAGGTCACGAAGCCGCGATCGAGCACCGCGGAAGACCCCGCGATCTCGGTGATCGCGCCGGCCACCAGCCCGCCGGTACAGCTTTCCGCCGTCGCGACCTTGCGACCTTGCGCCGCGTTCTCGGCCACGACCCGCGCGGCAAGGGCGGTGATGTCTTCGGGCAGGAGCATGGCAGGCCTATCTTGCGGCCCGGGGCGGGTTGGCGGGGCAGATTTCGGGGTTCTTGGCGTCCGACAGCTCGAGCACGAAGGTCAGCAGCCCGGCGATGTTCTCGGGCGGAAGCGGGCTCAGCAGCTCCATCCCGCGATCGATCTTGCCGCAGCTGTCCGGCTTGATCTCGCCGCCGATCATCTGGCCCACCATCCCGTGGACAAAGGGGCGCAGCGAGGATTCGGGGAGCGAGGCGATCATCGCGCCGATATCGGACTGGGTGCTGTCCTTGGCGGCAGCATCCTTCGCCATGAAGGTCTTGAGCAGGCGGAAGGCGCCCGGCCAGGCGGCGTCCTGCCGCTCGCGGAAGGCTTTGATGAAACGGCCCTTGTCGCGGGCGATGAAGCCGTCGGACCCCAGTTGCTTGCCGCAGGAGACGCTGACCGCGTCATAGGCAATCGGCATGGCGTAGATCACCGCATCGGCAAAGTCCTCGCTTTGCACGCAGGCCTGCGCTTGCGCCTGGGCGGTGGTGGCGCTGGCCAGAGCAAGGCCGGCAAGGGCAGGGGCAAGGATGCGCTGTTTCATGACGGTTGATCCTCTTTTCAAAGGGTAAGCAGAACGATGGCCTGCGCCGCGATACCTTCGCCGCGGCCGGTGAAGCCCAGTTTTTCGGTGGTGGTCGCCTTGATGCTGACGCAGCTTTCGGGGGCGCCCATGATTTGCGCAACCGCCGCGCGCATGGCGGGGCGGTGGGGGCCGATCTTGGGCGCCTCGCAGATCAGGGTAAGGTCGACATTGCCCACTTTATAGCCAGCCTCGCCTGCCAGTTTGACGGCATGGGCCAGAAATTGGGCAGAGCGCGCACCGCGCCATTGCGGGTCGCTGGGCGGGAAGTGGGTGCCGATATCGCCAGCGCCGATCGCGCCGAGCACGGCATCGGTGATCGCATGGAGCGCGACGTCCGCGTCGGAGTGGCCCGCGAGCCCCTTGTCATGCGGGATCTGCACCCCGCACAGCCACAGCTCCTCGCCCGTTTCGAGGCGGTGGACATCATATCCCTGTCCGATCCGGAACGCCGGGCCTGCCTCGTGCTCCACCAGATCCTCCGCAAAGGTGATTTTCTTCAAACGCTCGTCTCCATCGACGAGCGCAACTGAACCGGAGCTTGCCATAAGCACCTGGGCATCGTCGCCCGCATCGGTCGCGCCTTGCCATGCGCGATGCGCGGCGAGGATCGCATCGAAGCGGAAGGCCTGCGGGGTCTGGACCCGGCGCAGCGACTCTCGCTCTGCCTTGCCGCTCATCATTCCGTCTGCATTGGCAAGCGCGATGCTGTCGACCACCGGCAGCACCGGTATTGCGCCTTCATGGACATCAAGCATATCGACCAAGCGCTCAGTGACATGCTGCGGCAAGTCCGGGCGGGCCGCATCATGGATGAGCACCCGCGTGTAAGAACCATCGTCCATGGCCTCGAGCGCTTTGCGCACTGAATCCTGCCGGGTTTCACCGCCAAGCACGAGACGGTAACGGTCTAGACCTGCGAGTGCTGCCTCTGCCAATTCCTCGGCTCCGGCAGGGATTGCGATCACAACTTCAATCGCGCCATGGTTGAGCAAAGCCTCGACCGAGTGGCGCACCAGCGGCTTGCCGCGCCAGTTGCGGAACTGCTTGGGCACTTCGCCGCCCACGCGCAGGCCCTTGCCCGCGGCGACCACGATTGCGGCAAAGGAGGGAAGGGCGGACAGGCTGGCCATGGCGCCACGCGCTTAAGGTCTGGACGGGCTTTCGGCAATCCACTATGCGCCTGCCCAATAATTAGGCACACCCCCATTCCGACATGACCTCCCTTCCCCCTCCGCCGGCCTTGAAGCCGATCGCCATCGGCCCTGTGACAGTGGCCGAGCCGGTGGTGCTCGCGCCGATGACCGGGGTGACCGACATGCCCTTCCGCACGCTGGTGCGCCGCTATGGCTCGGGCCTCAATGTCACCGAGATGGTGGCGAGCGAAGCCGCGATCCGCGAGACCCGCGTCAGCACGCAGAAGACCGCGTGGGACCGGATCGAGGAGCCGGTGTCGATGCAGCTGGTCGGCTGCGATCCTGCCTCCATGGCCGAGGCAGCGAAGATCCAGGAAGGCAATGGCGCGGCGATCATCGACATCAATTTCGGTTGTCCGGTACGAAAGGTCGTGGGCCAGTTCGCGGGCTCGGCGCTGATGCGCGAAGTGCCGCTGGCGGTGCGCCTGATGGAAGCCACGGTGAAGGCGGTGAAGGTGCCTGTCACCGTCAAGATGCGCATGGGCTGGTGTCACGACAGCCTCAACGCGCCTGAACTTTCCCGGATCGCCGAAGACCTCGGCGTGAAGATGATCACCGTCCACGGCCGCACCCGCAACCAGATGTACAAGGGGAATGCCGACTGGGCCTTCGTGCGCAAGGTCAAGGATGCGGTGAATATCCCCGTCATCGTCAACGGCGATATCTGCACCATCGAGGATGCGGCCCGCGCGCTCGAACAATCGGGCGCCGACGGGGTGATGATCGGACGCGGAGCCTATGGCAAGCCGTGGCTGCTGGGCCAGGTCATGCATTGGTGGCGCACCGGCGAGGCGCTGCCGACACCGGGCATGGCCGAGCAATATGCCGTGCTGGTCGAGCACTATCACCGCATGCTCGATCACTATGGCCGCGAGACCGGGGTGAAGATGGCCCGCAAACATCTGGGCTGGTACACCAAAGGCCTCCACGGCTCGGCCGAGTTCCGCAACATGGCCAATTTCATTGACGATCCCGATCAGGTGCTGGGCGAGATCGAGCGGTTCTATTCCCCCTTCCTCCTCCAGCAGGCGGCCTGAGGCGCGATGCGACCGGAAACGGCAGCGGGGGAGGGCACTCGGCCCGATGCACGCTCGCAGCTTTCGGGTCTGATCTTCGCGGCGCTGCTGATCGATGGCGATGGGGTCATCGCCGAGCTCAATCACGCGGCAGAGAACCTCCTCGGCACCTCGGCCAGCCGCCTGATCGGCACCCACCTCATTGACCGGATCGGCCCGCTCGACGAGAGGGTCGAGGCGCGGCTGATGCAGGGCGACGAGGCGCTGGTGGCGCGCGATCTGGCGATCGGCAGCGGCGGCAACGAACTGCGCGTCAACCTCACGGTTTCGCCTTTGGGCTCGTGGTCGGGCTGGCGCGTGGTGACGCTCTCGGAAATCGGCCATGACGATCCGATCCACAAACAGGGCGGCGAGGCGATGCTGGGCGCGCCTGCCGTTCTGGCGCACGAGATCAAGAACCCGCTCGCCGCGATCCGCGGGGCGGGACAGCTGATCGCCCGCAAACTGCCCGATGCCGACAAGAAGCTCGCCCGGATGATCACCGACGAGGTGGACCGCATCGCCCGCCTGATCGACCGGATGCAGCAATTGGGCAGCACCCGCACCGGCGCGGTCGAGCCGTGCAATCCGCACGAGGCGATCCGCTCGGCCATCGCCACAATGCGCGCGGCGAGTTCGGAGCGGGGCGAGGTGGTGATCCACGAGGAATTCGATCCTTCGCTGCCCCCGGTCCTTGCCAACCGCGATGCGCTGGAACAGGTGCTGATCAACCTCGTCTCCAATGCCCGCGATGCCGCGCTGGGGTGGAAGGGGGCAGACCGCGCCTCGGCCGAGATCGTGGTGCAGACCCGCTTTGTCAGCGGGCTTGCCTACAGCGCCATCCGTCAGGGCCGCGCTGTGCCACTGCCGATCGAGATCACCGTCAGCGACAATGGCCCGGGGATCGATCCGGCGCTGCGCGATCATGTGTTCGAGCCCTTCGTCTCGTCCAAGCCTTCGGGGCAGGGGCTCGGCCTGTCGCTGGTTCGCAAGCTGGTGCGCGACATGAACGGCAATATCAGTCACGACCGCGATGCCCGCGCCGGCCTCACCCATTTCCGCCTGCATCTCCCGCAGGCCAGACGCTAGAGCCACAGCCCATGCCCAATAGCGCCCGCAATATCCTGCTGGTCGAGGATGACGCCGCGATTGCGACGGTGATCATCGCCGCGCTGGAGGACGAGGGCTTTGTCATTTCCCATTGCACCAGCATTGCCGAACGCGACCGGATGATCGCCGCCGGGCGCTTTGCGGTGATGCTGACCGACGTGATCCTTGAAGATGGCGACGGGCTCGCATCGCTCGCGGCCGTGCGCGAGACCGCGCCCGACATGCCGGTGATCGTGCTTTCGGCGCAGAACACGCTCGATACGGCGGTGCGCGCGAGCGAGAGCGAGGCCTTCGAATATTTTCCCAAGCCCTTCGATCTCGACGAACTGGTTCACGCGGTGCGCCAGGCGGCCAGCCAGCGCAGGGCGCAGGCCGACGAGGTCGAAGAGCGCGGCGAGAGCGAAGGCGAGGGCGAGCGCATGCCGCTGGTGGGCCGCTCGCCCGCCATGCAGACGGTCTACCGCATGATCACCCGCGTGCTGCGCAATGATCTTACCGTCCTCATCACCGGCGAAAGCGGCACCGGCAAGGAGCTGGTGGCCGAGGCGATCCACGAACTCGGCAGCCGCCGCACCGGGCCTTTCGTCGCGGTCAACACCGCCGCGATCCCCGCGGACCTCGTCGAAAGCGAGTTGTTCGGACACGAGAAGGGCGCCTTTACCGGCGCCATCGCGCAAGCGATCGGCAAGTTCGAACAGGCCAATGGCGGGACTTTGTTTCTCGACGAGATCGGCGACATGCCGCAAGAGGCGCAGACCCGCCTGCTGCGCGCGCTGCAATCGGGGCGCATCCGGCGCGTGGGCGGGCGGCAGGAGATCGCGGTCAATGTCCGCATCGTCGCCGCCACCAACCGCGATCTGGCCCCGATGATCGCTGCCGGCACCTTTCGCGAGGATCTGTTCTACCGCCTCAACGTGGTGCCGATCGAGTTGCCCCCCTTGCGCGAAAGGCGCGAGGATATCGGCGCGCTGGCCCAGCATTTCCTCGTGCTCGCGGCCGAGGACGGCCTGCCGCGCCGCTATCTCACGCCCGAGGCGATTGCCCGGCTCGAAGCGCGCAGCTGGCGCGGCAATGTCCGCGAGCTGCGCAATGTCGTCTATCGTCTCGCATTGATGGCGCGTGAGGAGCGGATCGATGCCGACAGCCTGATCGACATGATCGGCGAGGACATCGCGCCCGCCGCCGCTGCCACCTCCGGCGAAGCGGGCGGGTTCGGCGCCGCGCTGGATGCCTGGCTGGCAAGCGAGACCCCGCCGCCGGGCACGATCTATCACCGCGCGCTCGCCGCTTTCGAAAAGCCGCTGATCGAGCACGCCCTCGGGCGCACCGGGGGCAACCAGCTGCGCGCAGCCCAGCTGCTCGGCATCAATCGCAACACGCTGCGCAAGCGGATCGGCGAACTCGGGCTGGAGCCTGATCGCTTTTCTCCACCGTCCTGACGCAAGCCGGGGAGCGGCGCGCCATTAGCCCCTTGCAAATTTGCCACACCATTGTTGTAACAGAGCAACGATGGAGACCCCCCGCTCGCCAGTGATGAGCCCGCCGGTGCGCCAGCTGCCGCGCTGGTGGCGATCCTTCATCATTGCCTCGCGCCGGGCCAATATCTTCCGCTGGCTGGAAATCATCTCCGCCATCGCGCTGCTGGCGGCGGTCGGGGCAACATGGCTCACCTATGGCCGCGCGAGCGCGCCCGATGCCCTGCTGCCGACCATGCAGGTCTCCGCGCTGCTAATGGCGACGCTGGTGCCGGCCATGGCGCTGCTGGTGCTGATCGGTCGGCGCGTGGCGCTGCGGCGCGCGGCGGGCAGCACGGCGCGGCTGCATGTGCGGCTCGTGTTCTTCTTCTCGATGGTCGCCGCGCTGCCGACCCTGCTGGTCGCAGGCTTTGCCGCCTTCCTGTTCCAGACCGGCGTGGATTTCTGGTTCTCGGACGATTCCCGCGGGCTGATGGAGAACGCCAACGCGCTCGCCAAGAACTACTACGACGCCAACCAGCGCGACCTGCAACAGGAAACGCTGACGATGGCAGGCGACATGCGCTTCATTCTCGAGCGCGTGACGATCACCGATAATGACTTCCCCGATTTCTACGCTTTGCAGGCACAGGGACGGCAGATTTCGGAGAGCGCGATCCTCCAGCGCATGCCCGACAAGTCGCTGCGCACGGCGGCGATCCTCAATCTCACCGAGGACAACAGCCCGCTCGATTTCAGCGCCAAGGCCCTGCCGCGGCTCGATCAGGGTGAATTCGTGGTGGTGGTGGGCAGCCCCGAGCGGATCGAGGCATTGGCGCCGATCGATCCGGCAGGCGGTATCTATCTCTACAATGCCCGCACCACCGAAGAGAGCATGTTCAATTCGTGGTCGCGCGCGCAGTCGATCGTGTCGGCCTATGACCGGCTGACCGGCAGCGCCCGGATGCTCCAGCTGCGCTTCAACATCGCGCTGGTCGCGGTCAGCCTGCTCCTGGTGAGCCTCGCGATCTGGTTTGCGCTGCGCTTTGCTGATCGGCAGGTGAAGCCGCTCACCGACCTCGTCGGCGCGGCGCGCAAGGTGGGGCAGGGCAATTTCGCGCTCAGGCTGGAAGGGCGCACCGGGGCGGACGAGATCGGGCTGCTCAATCGTGCCTTCAACCGCATGACCGCGCAGCTCGACAAGCAGACCCAGGCCCTCGTCAGCGCCAATCGCCAGATCGATGATCGCCGCGCCTTTACCGAAGCCGTGCTCGAATCGGTCACCGCAGGGGTGATCTCGGTCGATGCCGATGCACGGGTGACGCTGATGAACTCCTCCGCTCAGGCGCTGCTGGTACCCGAGGACGCGGCATCGATGATCGGCCAGTCGCTCGAAGCAATCGAGCCCGAATTGCTGCGCATGATCGCCGAGGGCAAGGAGCGCGCGATCATCACCCATGCCCGCGGGACTGAGATCCTGACCCTCGCGGTCAAGGTCGCGCCCGGCACATCGGGCCATGTGATCACCTTCGAGGATATCACCCGCCAGCTGCTCGATCAGCGGCAGGCGGCATGGTCGGACGTGGCGCGCCGCATCGCGCACGAGATCAAGAACCCGCTCACCCCGATCCAGCTTGCCACCGAGCGCCTGAAGCGACGCTACCGCACGCAGGTGGGCGATGGGGACCGCGAATTGTTCGACGATCTCACCAACACCATCGTCCGGCAGGTGGGCGACCTCAGGAAAATGGTCGACGAATTCTCCTCCTTCGCGCGCCTGCCCAAGCCGGTATTCCGCGACGAGGACGCGCTCGATCTGGTGCGTCAAGCGGTGTTCCTGCAGGAAGTCGCGCACGCGGGCATCGCCTTCTCCGTCGCCTCCTCGGGCCTCATCGACCGTGAAGTGCGCTGCGACCGCCACCAGTTCGGCCAGGCCATGACCAATGTGCTCAAGAACGCGGTCGAGGCGGTCGAGGCGCGGGCGGGCGAGGCCAAGGGCGCCTATGCCGGCGAGATCGCGGTCACCATCGCCGATGCGGGCGAGGCGATCACCGTCACGATCGAGGACAATGGCATCGGCCTTCCCGCCGATCGCGAGCGGCTGACCGAGCCCTATGTCACCACCCGCGAGAAAGGCACCGGGCTCGGCCTCGCGATCGTCAACAAGATCGTCGACGAGCACGGCGGCGCGATGAGCTTTGCCAGCACTGTAACCGGCGGCACGCGCGTCACCTTGCGCTTCGCCCGCAATCCGCAACCGGTTGAAGGAACCGCCGCATGACCGCCCGCCCTTCGCCGCTCTCCATTCCACCTGAATTGCTCACCGAGGGATCCTGACAATGGCGCTCGAAATCCTGATCGTCGACGACGAACGCGATATCCGCGAACTGGTCGCGGGAGTGCTCGGCGATGAAGGCTATGTCTGCCGCACGGCCGCCGACAGCACCGCCGCGCTCGCCGCGATCGACGAGCGCCGGCCGAGCCTCGTGCTGCTCGACGTGTGGCTCCACGGCAGCCAGATGGACGGGCTCGAACTGCTCGATGCGATCAAGGCGCGCGAGCCGGAGCTGCCGGTGATCATCTTCTCGGGCCATGGCAATATCGACACCGCGGTCGCCGCGGTCGGGCGCGGGGCGATGGACTTCATCGAGAAGCCCTTCGAGGCCGAGCGCCTGCTGCTGTTGGTCGAACGCGCGACCGAGACCGAGCGGCTGCGGCGCGAGAACTCGCGCCTGCGCGAAGGCAGCTGGTCGAGCGCCGAGTTCACCGGCAATTCGCCCACCATCAACGCCGTGCGCGCGACCTTGAAGCGGGTCTCCAACACCGGCAGCCGCGTGCTCATCTCCGGCCCTCCGGGCGCGGGCAAGGAAGTCGCCGCGCGCCTGCTCCATGCATGGAGCGGGCGGGCCAATGGCGCCTTCGTGCTGGTCAATTCGGCGCGCATCACGCCGGAACGCTTCGAACAGGAACTGTTCGGAGAGGAAGTGAACGGCAAGCAGGTGCGTCCGGGCCTGCTCGAACTGGCCGATGGCGGCACGCTCTATCTCGACGAGATCGCCGACATGCCGCTCTCCACCCAGGCGCGCATCCTGCGCGTGCTGACCGACCAGAGTTTCGTGCGCGTTGGCGGCACCCGCCAGATCGGGGTGGATGTGCGCGTGGTCTCTTCCACCACCCGCGATCTTACCGTGGAAATGGCGGAGAAGCGCTTCCGCGAGGACCTGTTCTACCGCCTCAACGTGGTGCCCGTAGCGATCCCCTCGCTCGCCCAGCGGCGCGAGGACATTCCGGTGCTCGCCGAGCATTTCTTCACCCGCTATTCGACCGACCAGGGCCTTGCCCCGCCGGAGATTTCCACCGAGGCTATGGCGGCGCTGCAGGCCTATGACTGGCCGGGCAATGTCCGCCAGCTGCGCAATGTGGTCGAGCGCACGATCATCATGACCCCGCGCGAAAAGCTCACCACGGTCGAGCCCGACATGCTGCCGCCCGAGATCACCGGCGGGCAGATCGGGATGGCCGGCGAGAACCTCTCGGCGATCATGGGCGTGCCGCTGCGCGAGGCGCGCGAGAGCTTCGAGCGCGAATATCTGGCGATCCAGATCCGCCGCTTCTCGGGCAATATCTCCAAGACCGCGAGCTTCATCGGGATGGAGCGCTCGGCGCTGCACCGCAAATTGAAGCTGCTCGGCATGGCCGACCGGCGCGACGAGAGCGAGGGCGAGGGCGAGTAATCTTGCTTCCACGTCAATGTGACGTGACAAAACAGACCTTGTCGCAGGCTTTGGCAATCGTCATTATGGGCGTTGGAGCCTTGCCGTATCGTGGATGCGCCCGGGCTTGCAGAACCGCGGACCGCAAAAACCGGCCGCCAAGAACAGGAGCCAAGACCATGTCTTCAGGGCGAACGCTCTCCCCCCGTCCGGTCACCCGCAGCGCCGCTCCGGCGGAAACGCGAGGGAGTGATGGCGGCGCTGGCCGTCAGGGCAATCTTCAGGACGCTTTCCTCAACCTGCTGCGCAAGAACAAGATTCCCGTCACCATGTTTCTGGTGAAGGGGGTGAAGCTGCAGGGGATTGTCACCTGGTTCGACAATTTCTCGATCCTGCTGCGCCGCGATGGCCAGTCGCAGCTGGTCTACAAGCACGCGATCAGCACGATCATGCCCGGGCAATCGCTCGATCCCGAGCAATTCGCGAGTGGCCCCGGCGGCCGCAAGCCCAAGCTGTTGCAGGACGTGTTCCTCAGCCGCGTGGCCGAGGCCGAGGTGCAGGTGACGATGTTCCTCGTCAACGGCGTGATGCTGCAAGGCCGGATCGCGGCCTATGATCTGTTCTGCATGATGCTCGAACGCGATGGCGCGGTGCAGCTTGCCTACAAGCATGCGGTGTCCACCATCCAGCCCGCAGGGGCAGTCGATCTCAGCGTCGATGGCGACGATGATTTCGATGACGACGGGGCCGACGACTGAGCTTCGAAAGCGAATTCGACAACGAGGTGACCCGCGGCGCGCGGGCGCTGGTGCTGTGCCCGGATATCAAGGCGCTGCGCTATGATCTCGACGCGCGCGAGCGCCTCGCCGAAGCCGAGGGGCTGGCGCTGGCGATCGGGATTGTCGTGTCGCATTCGGCGATCCTGCCGATCCGCAAGATGCAGCCCAACACGCTGTTCGGTTCGGGTCAGGTCGAAAATATCGCGATCTGGTGCGAGCAGTACGAAGCCGAACTGGTGATCGTCGACGGGGCGCTCACCCCGATCCAGCAGCGCAATCTCGAAGACCGGCTGAAGCGCAAGGTGATCGACCGCACCGGCCTGATCCTCGAAATCTTCGGTGAACGCGCGGCGACCGCCGAAGGGCGCCTGCAGGTCGAACTCGCGCATCTCGATTACCAGCAGAGCCGGCTCGTGAGGAGCTGGACCCACCTTGAACGCCAGCGCGGCGGCTTCGGCTTCCTTGGAGGGCCGGGCGAAACCCAGATCGAGGCCGACCGGCGGATGATCCGCCAGCGCATGGGCCGCCTGCGCCGCGAGTTGGAACAGGTGCGCAAGACCCGCACATTGCACCGCGAACGCCGGGGCAGGGCTCCGTGGCCGGTGATTGCGCTGGTGGGCTATACCAATGCCGGCAAATCGACCCTTTTCAACCGTTTGACCGGCGCAGAGGTGATGGCCGAGGACCTGCTCTTCGCGACCCTCGATCCGACGATGCGTGCGATCCGGCTGCCGGGGGTGGAAAAGGCGATCCTTTCCGACACGGTGGGCTTTATCTCCGACCTGCCGACCCAGCTGGTCGCCGCCTTCCGCGCGACGCTGGAGGAAGTCACCGGGGCGGATGTGATCTGCCACGTGCGCGACATGTCTAACCCCTCGCATGCGGCGCAGAAGAAGCAGGTGATGGAGGTGCTCGGCGATCTCGGCGTGGTCGGAAAGGAGACCGGCGACAGTGCGATCCCGATCCTCGAAGTATGGAACAAGTGTGATCTGCTAGACGCTGAAATGCTTGGCGAATTGCGCCAGACGGCTGAAGGGCAGGGGGCGGTGATCGTCTCGGCTGTTACCGGCGAGGGCATGGGTGATTTCGAGGCACGGATCGCAGGCATGCTGACCGGCGGGGCGCGCGAGGTGACCTTCATCCTGCCGCTATCGGACGGACGGCGCCTCGCATGGCTCCACGCCCATGGCGAAGTGTTGGCGATGGAGGATGCTGGCGATGGCGAAGCAGGCCCGCAACGGCGCGTTACCGTGCGGCTCAATCCCAAGGAACTGGGTCAGTATTCAAGCCTTTGAACCGGCTTTCTCCAATGTCTTGACAGCTTGCCAATAGGCCTCCTGCTGATCGAGCGAGAGCCGGGCGAAATCATGCCCGTCAGCGGCGGAAAGGCGCTCCATGGCGCGGAAGCGCTGCTCGAATTTGGCGTTGGATGCCTGCAGGGCCTGTTCGGCATCGACCCCGTAACGGCGAACGATATTGACCGCGACAAACAGCACGTCGCCAGCCTCCATCAGGCGTTCATCCGCGCTGGCGGCTTCCAGTTCGGCGAGTTCCTCGGCGAGCTTTTCCTGCGGGCCTTTGAGATCGTGCCATTCGAAACCGACGCGCGCGGCGCGCTTTTGCAGCTTTTCCGAGCGCAGCAACGCCGGAAGAGCGACCGCGACCCCGTCCATCGCGCTCTCCGCGCCCTTGGCGGAGCGCTCGCTTGCCTTGAGGTCCTCCCAGCGCGCCTCGCTCATCGTACCGCCGGCGTCGGCAAAGACATGCGGGTGGCGCGCGATCATCTTGTCGCTGATTGCGGCGGCGACATCGTCGAAGGAGAAATGACCGGCTTCCTCGGCCATGCGAGCGTGGAACACGACCTGGAAGAGCAGGTCACCAAGCTCGTCGCGCAGGTCGCGCATGTCATTGCGATGGATCGCATCGGCAACTTCGTAGGCTTCCTCGATCGTATAGGGCGCGATCGTTCCGAAGGTCTGCGCGAGATCCCAGTCGCAGCCGCGCTCAGGATCGCGCAATCGTGCCATGATTGCCAGCAGACGATCGAGAGGGGGGAGATCGGAGAGCTCGCTCATGGCAATCCTTGAGATGGATAATATATATTATGTAAATTCTATATCAGGGCGCTGGTCGTGTTCCGGGCCATCAGAAACCACTCTACCAGCAGATAGAGCCCGGAGAAAATCGCCACCCAGATGAGCGCCAACCTGATATTCTTCCACCAACCCAGTCGAAGGGAATTCAATTCCGCCAAGACGAGCATCAGACATCCGATACTCCAGACGACCACGTAGATCGCGTAATCGCTCAAGCAATCAACTCCAGCCCGTCATAACCGACCGTGACGAAGTCTGGCACTTCGTCGCACAGGCTGCGGTAATCCATGCTCTTGTCGAGATGGCTCAGCACCACGCGGCCTGCCTTGCAGGCCTCGCCAAGTTCGATCGCCATGGCGAGATTCGCATGGGTAGGATGCGGATCGCGGCGCAGGCAGTCGCTCACCAGAATGTCGACCTTGTAGAACAGGTCGATCATGTCATCGGAAATCGCACTGAAATCCGTCGCATAACCGATAGACTTGCCATCGGCTTCGAAGCGATAGGCGGTGGTCTCACCCGGTCCATGTGCCATCTGGCACCATTCGACACCAAAGCCCGCAATCATCTTCAGCCGGTCGAGCGTGTCGATCGTGCAGATCGTCGGATAACCGTCCTGTCCGGCAAAGACATAGCCGAACCGTTGGCGCAGTCGCCGCGCCGTCTCGCTGGAAGCAAAGCCCGGGATCGGTCCGGCGCGCCCGTAACGCAGCACGCGCAGATCATCGATGCCGTGACAGTGATCGGCGTGATCATGGGTCCAGAACACCGCATCAATGCTGCCGATACGGTTGGCGAGCAGCTGTGCGCGGCAATCGGAGGACGTATCGACCAGCAGCCGCCGGCCTTCGTCGCTCTCGACCAGGATCGAGACCCGCGTGCGGCGGTTGCGCGGCTCATCGGGGTCGCAGTCGCCCCAGTCGCCGGTGCCGTCCGGCCCGCCCAGTCGCGGCACCCCGGTCGAGGTGCCAGAACCGAGCATCACCAGCTTCACGGCCGCGCCTTGCTGAAAAGGTTGAAGAAATTCGCCGTGGTAAGCGCCTTCAGCTGTTCCACTTCCGTTCCGCGCAATCCAGCAACGAAGCTCGCCGTGTCAGCGACATAGGCCGGCTCGCACACCCTCCCCCGATGCGGCACGGGGGCGAGGAAGGGGCTGTCGGTCTCCACCAGCAGGCGATCGTCTGGGATGACCTTGGCGACCTCCTGCAATTCCTTGGCGTTCTTGAAGGTCACGATGCCCGAGAGCGAGATGGTCAACCCCAGCGCGAGCACCTTCTCGGCAAAATCGCCCGAAGCGGTGAAGCAGTGGATCAGCGCGGGGAAGGCCCCCTTCCCCATCTCCTTGGCGAGGATCGCGTGGGTATCCTCCTCGGCATCGCGGGTGTGGATGATGAGCGGCAGCTGAGTCTCGCGCGCAACATCGATATGCATGCGGAACAGTGACTTCTGCGCCTCGCGGTCCGACTTGTCGTAATAGTAGTCGAGCCCGGTTTCGCCGATGGCGATCACTTTGGGGTGGCGGGTCGCTTCGAGCAGCGCGGCGCGGCCCAGATCCTGATGCGCATCGGCCTCGTGCGGGTGAATGCCGACGCTGGCAAACACGTCCGGCTCGCGCGCGGCGGTGCCGACCACCTGATCCCACTCGCTCTGGCGGGTCGAGATATTGAGGAAAGCCCCGACGCCGGCCGCGCGCGCACGCTCCAGCACGCCCTCGCGGTCCTCGACGAGGCCTTTGTATTCGAGGTGGCAGTGGCTATCGACCAGCATCAGGTAGCGGGCTCCTCGGCCGGAAGTTCGAGGCGCGGGAACAGCGGGGTCGGCGGAGCGATAGTGAAACCGCCCGCGACGAGACGGTTGAACCATTCGCCATCGGCCAGCGCGGCGTAGCTGCGCTCGCCCTCGGAAATGCCGAGCTGGTCGAGCAATGCGCTGGCCTTTTCCGGCACCACGGGCTGGATCGCGATGGCGAGATCGCGCAGCGCCAGAAGAAGCGTCTGGAGCACGGCCTTCATCCGCTCGGGATCGGTCTTCTTGAGGCCCCAGGGCGCCTGCTCGTCGACATACTGGTTGCAGGCATAGACCGCGCGCATCCACGCCTCGATCCCGGTCGAAAAGCTGAGGTCGCTGAATTCGCGCGGGAGTTCCTCGGAACAGGCCTTGCTGACCAGCGCCAGCAGATCGCGGTCCGGATCGGCCTGTTCGAAGACCTCAAGCTTGCCGTCCATGTTCTTTGCGATCATCGACAGCGTACGCTGCGCCAGATTGCCGAAGGAATTCGCCAGCTCCGCATTGGCGCGCAGCACGATCGCTTCGGGCGAATAGGACCCATCCTGCCCGAAAGCGACCTCGCGCATCAGGAAGTAGCGCAAGGCGTCCACGCCAAAGCGCTCGGCCAGTTCCAGCGGATCGGTAACATTGCCGAGCGACTTCGATTCCTTCTGCCCGCGGTTGAGCAGGAAGCCGTGGCCGAACACCTGTTTGGGCAGCGGCAGATTGGCGCTCATCAGAAAGGCGGGCCAGTAGATCGTGTGGAAGCGCACGATATCCTTGCCGATCAGGTGCAGGCTGGCCGGCCAGAATTCGCCCATATCATCGGGATAACCAAGTCCTGTCAGATAGTTGGTGAGCGCATCGACCCACACATACATGACATGGCCTTCGCTGCCGGGCACCTTCACCCCCCAGTCGAAGGAAGTGCGGCTGACCGAAAGATCGCGCAGGCCCTGCTCGACAAAGGCGATCATCTCGTTGCGGCGGCTTGCCGGTTCGAGAAAGCCCGGGGACTTCAGCAGTTCGAGCAGCCGGTCCTGATATCTGGAAAGCCGGAAGAACCAGCTTTCCTCGATGGTCCATTCCACCGGGGTGCCTTGCGGGGAGAGTTTCTCGCCACCCTCGCCTTCGACCAGTTCGCTCTCGTCGTAATAGGCCTCGTCGCGGACCGAGTACCAGCCTTTGTAGCGATCGAGATAGAGATCGCCCGCGGCCTCCATCGCCTGCCAGATGGCCTGGCTGGCGCGGTGATGATCGGGCTCGGAGGTGCGGATGAAACGATCATAGGATACGTTAAGTGCATCACACATGGCACGGAAATAGAAGGACATTTCGTCCGCCAGATCGGACGGCGTGCGGCCCTGTTCCTCGGCCTTGCGCGCCATCTTGAGCCCATGCTCGTCGGTGCCGGTCTGGAACCGCACGCGGCGGCCGGAGAGCCGCTGGAAGCGCGCGATGACGTCCGCCGCGATCGCTTCGTAGGCGTGGCCGATATGCGGCCGCCCGTTGGGATAGGAGATCGCGGTGGTGATGTAGAAGGGGGTGGTGTCGGTCTCAGCCATGGGCCGGTTCGCTAGCGGGGGCGGCCGCGACAAGCAAGCTGCCGATCTCGAAGGGGAGCATGCCGGGATCGAAATTGGCGGTCGGCGCCTCGGCGGCGAGGCTGACCAGCGCGGCATGGGTATCAGCGAGGCGGACCCGCCGCTCGCTATCGGCACTCGCCCGCGCGGCGCGGGCGACCAGCGACTGCGCGAGATCGAGCACGGCCTGCACCCGTTCGCGGTCAGCCCGGGGGCCGATCAGGCGGGCCAGCTCCCCGCGCCCCGTCATCCCAGATTCGCCGCCGGCAACGAGGGCCGAAATGACCTTGGCGATGGGGGCAAGATCCTGCTCGGCAAAGCGCATGGCCGCGCCGAAAGAGCCCTCCGCCGCGGCAATCGCACCGCCATCGGGCGGCAGGCCTTCGTCGGCCAGCAGCGCGGCGAGCTGGCTGTCGGACAGCACCGGAAAGCGCAAGGTGCGGCAACGCGAGCGGATCGTCGGCAAAAGCCGCGCCGGGCGGTGCGTCACCAGCAGGAAGAAGGTGCCCGCGGGCGGTTCCTCCAAGCTCTTGAGCAGGGCGTTGGCGGCGGCCTTTTCCATGTCGTCGGCCGGATCTATGATGATCGCGCGGCGGCTCCCCAGGGTCGGACGGGTGACGAGGCGGCGCTGCATCGCGCGAATCTGCTTGATCCGGATCGAGCGCGCGAGTTCGAACGGCTTGCCCTCGGCCGCGGCGCGCTCGGCCTTGTCGTCCTTGGGGCCATAGGTGAGGGTAATGATATCGGGATGATCGCCCGGCGGCTGCGGGATACCGGGCTCGGCCACCAACTCGCGCGCGGCGGCCATGGCGAAATCGCGCTTGCCGAGCCCCGCCTTGCCCGCGAGCAGCCAACCATGGTGCATCCGCTCGCCCCCCAGCGCATCGCGCCACTGGCGCCAGGCCTCGGCATGATTGGGCCAGTTGGTCACGGCAGAATGCCCGCGATGGCACCCATGATGCGGGCGTGGACCTCCTCCGGCGTGCCCACGGCATCGATCCGGGCGAAACCTGAGGGATCATTCTCAGCCAGAGCGCGGAAGGCAGCGGCGACGGCGCGGTGATAATCCGCCGGGCGCCCCTCGATCGCATCGGCAGCATTGCCGCGCGCGGCGAGGCGCTCGGCCAGCGCCGCTTCGCTCCCTTCGAGAAGGATCACGGCATCGGGCCGCAGTCCCGCGCTGCCGAAAGCGTGGAGCGCGAGGATCGCTTCGTCGCCCAGTCCGCCGGCCCCGCCCTGATAGGCGCGGCTTGAATCAACGAAGCGGTCGCAGATCACCCATGCCCCGCGGGCGAGCGCGGGACGGATCAGGTGCGCGACATGATCGGCGCGGGCGGCGGCAAACAGCAGGGCTTCGGCCTGGGGAGTCCAGCCTTCCACACCCGGAGGGCTCAGCAGCATGGCGCGGATCGCTTCGGCCCCCGGGGTGCCGCCCGGCTCGCGCGTGACGACGGCCTCGATCCCGCGTGCGCGCAGGGCTTCGGCCAGCAAGCGGGTCTGGGTGGATTTGCCCGCCCCCTCCCCGCCCTCAAAGGCGATGAAGCGCGCCGGCACGCTCACGAGAACAGACCCGCCACGGCGTTGATGACCCGGTCAAGCGGCCCGGCCACGCCCACCGCCTCTGCCGCAAAGAGCGGAATGCGCGCCGGAGCGATGCCGGGCGCGGTCACCTCAAGCACGGCGACCTCCTGTCCGGCGGCAATCGGTGCGCGCAAGGGGCCGTCATAGCGGATCCGTGCGGCGAGCTTGCCCGTGGTTCCGCGCGGCAGATTGACCGCCAGCGCACCCTTGCCGACCAGCGCCACGCTGCGCGCATCGCCGTTCTGCACCCGCGCCGCGCCCACCTCGGCGCCCGGATCGTAAAGCCGCCGCCGCTCGAAGGCGGCAAAACCCCATTCCATATAGGCCTTGGCGATCTTGGCGCGCAGCCGTCCATTCTCGACACCCGCCAGCACCATCACCAACCGCGTGCCATCGCGCCGCGCCGTGCCGAGATAGGAGAAGCCGGATTCATTTGTGAAGCCGGTCTTGATCCCGTCGGCTCCGGGCAGCCGCCCCAGCAGGGGATCGTGATTGGACTGGATGATGCCCTTGTAGTCGAACCCCGGGCGGCCGATGTAATAGGCGAACTTGTCAGGATGGCGGGAGATCATCGCCCGCGCGAGGGCCACCAGATCATGCGCGGTGGTGAAGGTTCGACCTTCATCGGGAAAGCCGTTGGGGGTGCCGAAATGGCTGCCTCTCATGCCGAGCCCGCGCGCGGTCGCGTTCATCGCTTGCGTCCAAGCCGCAACCGATCCCGCCTGCCCCTCGGCCAGCACGGCCGCGCCGTCATTGGCCGAGACATTGGCGATGCCGAGCAGCAGGTCATCCACCCGCACCCGTTCGCCCTGCACGAGGAACATGGTCGAGCCCTTGCGCCGCCATTCACGTGCGATCACCGGGCTCATGGAGAATATCTGCGCCGGATCGAGCTTGCCCTCCTCGATGAGATCGAAGGCGAGGTAGAGCGTCATCACCTTGGTCACCGAAGCGGGCATGAAGCGCCGGTCGGGATTGCGGGCGTGAAGCACCTGACCGCTGGTGATGTCGACCAGCATCGCCACCGGGGCTTCCTCTGCTGTCGGGACAGCCGGGATCACCCGCTCGCCAAGCCGCTGCGAATGGGCTGGGGCGGCCAGCAGGCCGAGCAGAATCAGGGGCAGCACGAAGCGGTGTTTCAGAGCCATCATCACGCGCGCAGCTATACCCCCGCGCCTGTTCCTTGGCGAGGCGCGCAAGGGGCTCAGTTCACGATTTCGTCGGCCAGCAGCCCTACGCTCAGGGCATAGTAGCTGGAGCAGTTATATTCGAGGATGACGCGGTAATTGCCGGTCAGCAGCCAGGCCGGGGTGCCGGGGCCATCGGGCTGGAATAGCGAGACCAACACGTCATCGGCGAGCCCGCGCTGCGCCACCACGCCAAGGCTGCGCCATTCGGCCACGGTCTTCCACACGGACAGCCGTTCATGAACGCGCGGACACAGCGGGGCGGCAATGCGGGTCTTGTAGGCGCTGACCGGAAAGCCGTCGGGCACCGCAGCCCGCACGCCCCAGGGCTGGCCCGCGCGCCATCCGGCATCGCGGAAATAATTGGCGACCGAGGCGAAGGTATCCGCGCGGTTGCTGAAGATATCGGCCCGCCCGTCACCGTCGCCGTCGGTGGCGAGGCGCAGATAGACGCTGGGGAGGAACTGCGGATTGCCGAAGGCGCCAGCATAGCTGCCCACCAGCTGCGAGCGCGAATAGCCCTTGTCCGCAATCTTGAGCAGGGCGACGAATTCGCCAGCGAAGAGCTCGCGCCGCCGCCCTTCCCATGCGAGCGTCGCAAGGCTGCGGGCGAGATCGAAATCGCCCTTGACCCGGCCATAGCTGGTCTCGTGCCCGAAGATCGCAACGATGATCGCGCCGGGCACGCCGGTCTCGGCCTCGATCCGGGCGAGCTGATCGCGGTGCTGGCCATAGACCGCACGCCCGCCCCCGATCCGCGCGGCATCGACATGGTTGGCGATATAGGCCGACATCGGCGGATAGCCGCGGGTGGTGGCGCTGCCGGGCTGGTTCTGGTCGAGCGCGATGACCCGCATGTTGGGCGTGAGGCCCGCTGTCAAGCGTTCGATCGTATCCGGGCTCACGCCTTCACCCCGCGCGCGGGCCTTGAGAAGTTCGAGATAGGCGGCAAAGTCGATGCCGTCGCTTGGCGAGGCCTGCGCCGCAGCCGGCACACTGCCCGGCGGCAAGGCGCCCAGCACCAGCGCGGCAAGGCCAAGCACAAGGGCAAAAGAGGCGCGGGGAATCATCTGCCTAGGGATGTCATACCTTTGCTGAATCCCCAACAACCGGATCGGCGTTCTCCCCCTCCCCTGCGGCGAGTTGGTCACAAGACTGGTGACAAGGGGTTCGTCCGGCGCTAGCCGGTTGCGGCATAGGACAGGTGGCCGAGTGGTTTAAGGCAGCGGTCTTGAAAACCGCCGTAGGTGCAAGCCTACCGTGGGTTCGAATCCCACCCTGTCCGCCAGCATCCTCGTGATGGCCACAGACCCCTTGTGGGATAGGTTCATCACGGGTCGGGGGAGTGCCCATCATGTCGTCAGCCTTAGCCGCTCTCGCGTTGCTTGCCCTCGCGCAGCCCGCTGCCGTGCCGCCGCCGGTCGAGCAGACCAGCGCCGATTGCGTGCAGCCGACCTATGCTTCGGACATGCTGGTGTGCGAAGATAGTGAACTCAAGGCCCGCGATGCCGAGCTTGCGGCGCTGGTCGCCAGCGCACCGATCGTCGGGACCGCGGTGATGGAGAGCGATGTCGCATGGTTCAAGCGCCGCAGCCGCTGCGCCTTTAGCGCCGATCACCGAGCCTGTTTGCTCGCGGCCTATGACGAGCGCATGGCCCTGCGCGAAGCCCTGACCGCAGCGCCTTCGCCTGATGAAAAGCCCGCGCTCTGCACGGCCGGCAAAGGTGGCATTGGCACCCGTTATTCACCAGCACCCGGCAACGCTCTGGTCCTGCGCGATGCCTCTACGGAAGAGGCGCTGGGCGTGTTGTTCCGGCACGAGCCCGAGGACGCCCCCTGGAAGCCCTTTGCCGCCTATTCGCTTCTCGCGATGCGAATGAGCATTCGCACCACGGATGGCACGTTCTGGCGCTGCCGCAGATAGCGGGCCGCCTTAGGCGCGCTCGGGCCGCTCGACCTTCACCATCGCGCCCACGATGATGCAGCCCGAATCCGGTGAACCCTTGGCAACCTCGACTGAGGCGTCGGTGATCGTCACCGTCTCGACCTCGACCCGTTCGCCGCAACTGTCGCGGGTGGTGAGCGTGTAGACACCGGGCGGCAGATTATCGAAGATGAAACGCCCGGTGCCGGGCTCGCGCTGCTTGCGCCATTTGCGCCCGTCAGCCGATGTCAGCTCGGCATCGTAGTAGAAGCCCTTCCAGTCGAACTTGCCCGTGATGCGATAGAGCGGCGTGCTCGTTTCGGGCACGGTCTGGCAGGCGGCGGTGGCCAGCGCGAGCGAGGCGCCCGCGGCAGCGATCATCCGCCGCGCGGCGCCGCGTCCACCGGGTTTCAGGGCAATCGTTCCGTCAGGGCCGATCTGCGCCCGCACACAGACCTCCTCGGCGCTTTCCAGCAGGCTGCTCGCCTCCTCGAAGGTCAGCGCGGTGAGATCGTGGATCACCTTGTCGCAGGCGGCGCAGTGGCGGTTGCACCCGCGCGGCGCCATTGCTTCCCATGGCTCGTCACAGGGCTTGGGAAAGCTCACAATCACATCGCGCATCCGGCCATCCTTCTGCCGTGGAAGCGGATAATCTATGCCAAAGCGTGGGCGCGCACCAGCCACGCCTTGGCGGGCATCATCACCCCTTCGCCTTCGACATGGCGATCGGTGAACAAGGCGATCAGATCGGCTCGCGCGGCATCGCGGATCGCAGCGCCCGCCTCGTCCAGCACGCGGCCCACCGCCATCGAGGTCAGCACGAATTCAACCGCGGCAAGCGGCGAGGCGCCCGGTCCGCCGACGGGTTGCAGGCCTTCGTAGGGCGCTACGTCCGTCTCCCCGAATCCTGCGCCGGTGAGCACCTCTTCCAGATAGGCGAGATCCTCGAAGGCGAAGGGCCCCGGCGCGCGCGGCACGGCGGGCGGGATATCGATGTGGCGGCGCACGACGCCCATGACTTCCATCATCCACAGGTTGTCGCGCGGATGGGCCCAGACCGCGAGATCGATCCGCGCGCCCGGCTTGAGCATGGTCTTGAGGTTGGCAAAGGCCGGCACCGGCGCCTCGAAGAACATCGAGCCGAAGCGCGAGAACAGCCGGTCGAAGGGCGGCGTGTCGAGGTGCGCGCTGGCGGCATCGGCGCAGACGAAGCGCGCCGAACTTCCCGCCGCGCTCGCCCGGTGGCGCGCCCGCTCGATCAGCATCGGCGCGACATCGAGGCCCAGTGCTGCGCCCTGCGGACCGACGATCTCGGCAATCGCCAGCGTGGTCACCCCGCCGCCGCAGCCAAGGTCCAGCACCCGCTCGCCCGCATGATAGGCCGCGCGTTGCAGCAGCGCGGCACCGATGGGGGCGATCATGCCTTCGAAACGGTCGAGACTGGCAAGCCAGCGCGCGCCCATCTCGCCGGCCCAGTCTTCTCCCTTGAGTGCCTCGGGTGCAGGTTCACCCATCAGAAGTGCAGCGCCCGTCCGTAGGCGTCTAGCACGCTCTCGTGCATCATTTCGGACAGGGTCGGGTGCGGGAAGACCGTCTGCATCAGCTCGGCCTCGGTGGTCTCGAGCGTTTTGCCGACAGTGTAGCCCTGGATCAGCTCGGTCACTTCCGCGCCGACCATGTGCGCGCCGAGCAGCTCGCCGCTCTTCGCATCGAAGATCGTCTTGATGAAGCCCTCGGCCTCGCCCAGCGCAATCGCCTTGCCGTTGCCGATGAAGGGGAAGTTGCCGACCTTGAGCTCGTAACCGGCCTCCTTGGCCTTGGCCTCGGTGAGGCCCACGCTTGCGATCTGCGGGTGGCAATAGGTGCAGCCGGGGATGTTGTTGCGGTTGAGCGGATGCGGGTGAACTTCGGTGTTCCCCATCTCCTTGGCAATCGCCTCGGCTGCGGTGACGCCCTCGTGGCTCGCCTTGTGCGCCAGCCACGGCCCCGGAGTGCAGTCGCCGATCGCCCAGAGGCCGGGGGTCTTGGTGCGGCCATAGGGATCGATCTGGATGAAGCCGCGGTCCATTTCGGCCAAACCTTCGAGCCCGATATTCTCGGTATTGGGCACGATGCCGATGGCGACGATCACATGGCTGTATTCGCTGGTGGCGCTATTGCCGGCCTTGTCCTTGATGGTGGCGGTGATGCCCGTCTCGCTGACCTTGATCGCCTCCACGCCCGCGCCGGTCATGATGGCGATGCCCTGCTTCTTCAGCGACTTCTCAAGGAAGGTCGAGACGTCGGCGTCCTCCACCGGCACGATCCGGTCGAGCATCTCCACAACCGTAACTTCGCTGCCGAGATCATTGTAGAAGCTGGCAAATTCGATCCCGATCGCGCCCGAGCCGATCACCAGAAGCTTCTTGGGCAGTTCGGTCGGAGTCATAGCGTGGCGATAGGTCCACACGCGCTTGCCCTCGGCAGGTGCGAAAGGCAGGTCGCGGGCGCGGGCGCCGGTGGCGACGATGATGTGCTTGGCGGTGAGGGCTTCCTCGCCCTTCTCGCCCTTCACCGTCAGGCTGGTCGCGCCGGTCAGCGTGCCGGTGCCCATGTGGACGGTGATCTTGTTCTTCTTCATCAGGTGGCCGATGCCCTGATTGAGCTGTTTGGCCACCCCGCGGCTGCGCTTGACGATGGCGGCAAGGTCCGCCTCGATGCCTTGCGCCACAAGGCCATAGTCGCCCGCGTGCTGCATATAGTGGAAGATCTCGGCAGAGCGCAGCATCGCCTTGGTCGGGATGCAGCCCCAGTTCAAACAGATGCCGCCGAGGTTCTCGCGCTCGACAATCGCGGTCTTGAGGCCGAGCTGCGCGCAGCGGATCGCCGCGACATAGCCGCCGGGGCCGGAACCCAATACGATCACGTCATAATCATTTGCCATTGGTATCATCCTTGGGGAGGAGAAGTGTGGGTGCGGCGGTAAGCGCCCGCGGGCGGCCGTCCTCGCCGATCAGCACGAATTTGAAGGTACCGCGCGCGACCGGCGTGGTCGCCTCGCCATTGCGTTCGCGCGCGATAGCCTCGGCAGCGATCGTAAGCGAGGTGGTGCCGGTAGCTATACACTCGCAATATACGCTAAGTTCGTCGCCGACCGCCATCGCGCCGGGAAAGGTGAAGTCGGTTGCGGAAACAACCACCGCCTTGCCCTGCCCGATCCGGCTCGCAAGGCTCCCCGCCCCCAGCGCCATCTGCGCCATCAGCCACCCGCCGAACACCCCGCCATACGGGTTGGTGTCGGCGGGCATCGCGGTGACGCGGATTTGGGGGGTGGGGTCAGTCATGGGCGATCCGCTTCTCGACAAACTCGAACCACATCAGTGCGGACAGACCACCACCAACGGCTCCCAAACCGAGAGCAATGGGAATAACGGCGACGCCCAACCACGATGCAAGCAATACCGCCGAGGCTCCCGCTCCGACGACCACGCCGGCCGAGACAAGCCACGAGCGGCGCAACGCAAGGTTCTTCTTGCGTAGTATCAAGAGAGTGGGAAGCCCGAACATAAGGCCGCCGACAACCAAGAAGCCCGCCCAGATTGGGACTTGGATGAGCGGTCCGAAGAGGCCCTCCGCAAGGTCCAAATTACGAAACCCGTACTCAAGACTGGAAATCAAGACACTTCCATATGCCAGAATGACAGAGACGATTCCCGCAACCAGGAAAAACGCCAGAGCCTGCTTGGCGGTGCTCACACCACCAGCCCCATCGGGTTCTCGCACAGCTGCTTGATCGCCTCCATCAGCTGCGCGCCGTCCGCGCCGTCGATGGCGCGGTGGTCGAAGCTGCCCGAGGCGTGGAGCACGGTCGCGACTTCGATCGCGCCGTTCACCACATAGGGCTGCTGCTGGCCCGCGCCCACGGCGAGGATCATGCCCTGCGGCGGATTGATCACCGCGTCGAACTGCTTGATCCCGTACATCCCGAGGTTGCTGAGGCTCGCGGTGCCGCCCTGGTATTCGTGCGGCATGAGCTTGCCGTCGCGCGCCTTGGCGGCGAGCGCCTTCATCTCGGTGGAGATGGCGGCGAGCCCCTTGGTGTCGGCATTGGTGATGACGGGCGTGATCAGGCCCGAGGGTGCGGCCACGGCCACCGAAACATCGGCGCGGCTGTAGCGGCGCAAAGTATCGCCGTGGAAGCTGACATTGCACTGCGGCACGCGCATCAGCGCGCGCGCCAAGGCCTTGATCAGGAGGTCGTTGACCGAAAGCTTCACTCCGTCCGGTTCCAGCGACTTGTTCAATTGGCTGCGCAGTTCGAGCAGCGGATCCAAGCGGATGTCGATGGTGAGATAGAAGTGCGGGACGGTCTGCTTGCTCTCGGTGAGACGGCGGGCGATGACCTTGCGCACGCCGGAGAGTTTTTCTTCCGCAAAGGGCGCGCCGCCTTCGATGACCGGAGCGGGTGCGGGGGCTGCCGCAGGCGCAGGGGCTGCTGCCGGAGCCGCAGCCGCAGGTGCCGCAGCGCCGGGGGTGAAGGCCTCGACGTCTTCCTTGACGATCCGGCCACCCGGGCCGGTGCCCTTGACGAGGGCGAGATCGATGCCCTTGTCCGCCGCAATCCGCTTGGCCAGCGGCGAGGCGATCACGCGTGCGCCCGAGGCTGCGACCGGTGCGGGTGCGGGCGTTGGAGCTGGCGCGACAGCTGGAGCCGGAGCCACAGTTCCACCGCCCTTTGCAATCGCCGCTTCGACATCTTCCTTGGTGATCTTGCCCTTGGGCCCGGTGCCGGTGACGCCGGCGAGATCGATCCCGTTCACATCAGCCAGTTTGCGCGCCGTGGGCGTCGCGGCCGGGCCATCGGCTTCGGGCGCGGGTGCCGCAGCAGGCGCAGCCACCGGAGCCGGCGCAGGCGCGGCTTCCTCGCCCTCGACGCTAAGGCGCGCGATCACCGTGCCGACCTTCACACCCTCGGTGCCTTCCGCGACCAGGATCTCGGCGATCACGCCTTCGTCGACCGCCTCGAACTCCATCGTCGCCTTGTCGGTCTCGATCTCGGCCATCACATCGCCCGAGGAAACCGTATCGCCAACCTTCACCAGCCAGCGCGCCAGCGTGCCCTCTTCCATAGTGGGCGACAAAGCCGGCATCTTGATGTCGAGGGCCATGATCCGTTGAAACTCCCGTAAACGATCCACGGGCTTCTCTGACCAATTCCCTTACGTCGGGCAAGGCCCAGATTGGGGTATAGCAGCGGGGACTTGCCAATCCATACGAATGCATTGATATCCTCGCGCCCTAACGGGGCTGAGACAATGCGCACATTTCTGGTCATCATCGACGAGAGCGAGGAGGCGCTGGCGGCCTTGCGCTATGCTGCGCGTCGGGCGGCCAATGTCGGCGGCGCGGTGCATCTGCTGGCGCTGGTGCCGCAGCAGAATTTCTCCGCTTTCGGGGCGGTGCAGGCCACCATCGAGGCCGAGGCGCGTGACCGGGCGGAAATGCTCGCGCATGGCGTGGCCGGCAGCCTGCTGGCGGAAAGCGGCATCATGCCGACCATTTCGGTCAAGATCGGTCAGGGCCAGAAGATCGTCACCGAATTCCTTGCCGACCATGCCGAGGTCGCCGCTCTGGTGCTCGGCGCGGCCAAGGGCGCAGCGCCCGGGCCGCTGGTGACGCACTTCTCGGCGCTCGCGGGCAGCCTGCCCTGCCCGGTCTACATCATCCCCGCCGATTACGACGAAACGACGCGCGACCACCAGGCCTGACCGGCAGGCGCCGCTACTTCTTGCGGCCCTGATGGCGGATATTGCCCGGCCGCCCGCGCTTGCCGACCATGAACTTGCCGGCTTTTTTGGGCGGGCCGCCGGGTCCTCTGCGCCGATCTTCCGGACGGCTGCCGCGCGGCTCGATCGCTCCGGCATCGGCATCGGGCAGCACGAACTTCAGCGAACCGGTCAGCGCATTGGCCTCGCCAAGCCTCAGCTTCAGCCGGTCGCCGGTCGCATAGACCGTGCCGCTATCGCTGCCGACCAGCGCCTTGGCCGCCTCGTCATAGCGGAAGTATTCGCCCCCCAGCGTCGAGATCGGCACGAGGCCGTCGCCGCCGAGGCCGACGATGGTGGCAAAGAAGCCGAAGGACTGCACCCCGGTGATGCGGGTGTCGAACACCTCGCCCACCCGGCCCGATAGCCACGCCGCGACATAGCGGTCGATGGTGTCGCGCTCGGCCTCCATCGCGCGCCGCTCGGTCTGACTGATCGCGTCGGAGACCTGCTGGAGCGAGGCGCGGTCGCGGTCGGACAAGCCGCTGGTGGCAGGCATCGAACCCGGCGGGGCGGGTTGCTCCAGCTTGTAGGCATCCACCAGCGCGCGGTGCACCAGCAGATCGGAATAGCGCCGGATCGGCGAGGTGAAGTGCGCGTAGGAGCCGAGGCTCAGGCCGAAATGCCCGGCATTGGCGGGGCCGTAATAGGCCTGGGTCTGGCTGCGCAGCACCGCCTCCATCACCAGCGCCTTTTCCGCCTCATCGGTAATGTCCTTGAGCATGCGGTTGAACAGGCCCGGCGTCACCACCTGACCCAGCGCCAGCTTCTTGCCCATGGTGGCGAGATAATCGCGCAGGGCGATCAGCTTTTCGCGATTGGGCGCTTCGTGGACGCGGTAAACCACCGGCGCGGTCTTCGCCTCCAGCGCCTTGGCCGCAGCGACATTGGCCGCGATCATGAAATCCTCGACCACGCGGTGCGCATCGAGCCTTTCGCGAATGGCAATCGAGGCGATGCGCCCCTGTTCGTCCAGCACCACGCGGCGTTCGGGCAGTTCGAGTTCGAGCGGATCGCGGGCATTGCGGGCGGCAGCGAGTGCCTTCCACGCGGCCCACAGATTGGCGAGATATTCGGGCGGATTGCCAGCGTCGACCGCCTTTTGCGCGTCCTCATAGGCGATATTGTGCGCGATCCGCACCAGCGCCCGGGTGAAGCGGAAGCTCGACACCTTGCCATCGGCGTTGATGTGGAGGTGGCAGGCCATCGCCGCGCGGTCCTCGCCCTCTTTCAGCGAGCAGACATCGGCCGAGAGCACCTCGGGCAGCATCGGCACCACGCGGTCGGGGAAATAGACCGAATTGCCGCGCTTCCTCGCCTCGCGGTCGAGCGCCGAGCCGGGGCGGACGTAGAAACTCACATCGGCAATCGCGACAAGCGCGTTGAAGCCGCCCTGCCCGTCGGGCTCGGCCCAGATCGCGTCATCGTGATCGCGCGCGTCAGCCGGGTCGATCGCGACAATCGGAAGGTGGCGCAAGTCCTCGCGCGCCTTGTCCGAAAGCTTGAGTTTCGCCGCCAGCGGGGCTTCCTCCAGTACCTCTTCGGGGAAGATGTGCGGGATGCCGTGCTTGGCGATGGCGATGAGGCTGAAGGAGCGCGGGGCGAGCGGATCGCCGACCACCTCGACGACCTTCACCCCTGCCCGCTCGGAACGCCCGACGCGCTCGGCGATGACCAGCTGGCCGGCTTCCGCCTCGCCGCGATCCGCGATGGGCGAGGACTGGCGCACGCGCTTGTCCACCGGCGCGAGCCAGGCCTTGCCGGTCTTGTCGATCTCGACGATGCCCATCAGCCCTTCCGTGCGCGCCGGAAGCTTCTTCATCACATGGGCTATCCAGCCCCGCTCGGTATCCTCGGTGCGGGCGAGCACGCGGTCCCCGCGCTTCAAGGCGGGCGGGCGTTTGGCCCCGCGCATCTTGGGTTCGCGAATGATGAGACGCGGCGGCTTGCCGGGGGCTTCGGGGTCCCAATTGTCGGGCTCGGCCACGAGATCGCCCTCGTCGAGATCGACGATCCGCAAGGTGGTGACCTTGGGCACCCCGCCCATGCGGTGATAGGCGCTCTTTTTCCCGTCGATCAGGCCTTCCTCGGCCATGTCCTTGAGCAGGGCCTTGAGCTTGATCTTCTCGTTGCCCTTCAGCCCGAAAGCCTTGGCGATCTCGCGCTTGCCGGCAGGGGTGTCGGAGGACTGGATGAAAGCGAGCACCTGTTGGGCGCTTGGCATTCCCTGAGGGAGTTTGGGGGGTTTGGGCATGAACCCCAATAACCGTTCGGGCTGAGCTTGTCGAAGCCCTGTCCTTCCTTTCTGGGGGAGGCGGAAAAGAAGAAGTGCAGCCCTTCGACAAGCTCAGGGCGAACGGGGGGAGAGACTTATTCCTTCGCCACCGGCTCGAACGCCCCGCCCGGAACTGCGCTGGAAACCGGCGAGCAGAATTTCCCCGCACAGGCCGCAACGCCGAACATCCAGTCATCGCCGCGCAGTTTCTTCACGTGGGTAAACTCGCGCGCCTTTGCGACGGCTGCGTCATTATCGGCCTTGGAGCCATCAATATAAACCAGCGCGAAATCCTTGCCCCACTCGGTCGCGTCGGTGGCGCGCGTGAAGACGGTGTAGACCCCGGCGCCATCGACCGCTGTCCACTTGATCTCGGTATCCACCCGCACGGCTGCATCCACGGTAACCTTGGGCGGCATGGGCGCGCGAGCCAGCGCGTCGAGGGCGCGCACGTTCAGCTTCGTCACGCCGGCGAGATAGGCGAAGTCCATCTCGTCGATCGTGTCGCCATAGACCACGCCGCCCTCGGTGCGCAGGTCCTGATGCTGGTGATCGTAATCCTCCACCCCGACAGTGAAGCGGATCGCGGGGAAGCCCTTTTGCAAGAACGGCACCTGATCCCCGCCCCGGCCCATGCGGTCGGTGCGCCAGATCTGGCGGACCTGCATTTCCTCCGGGTGCTTCTCGGCCAGCCCCGCAACCCAGCGCGAGAGATTGCGCGAGGGCGTGTCGTTCTCGCCGCCAAAGCGGGTCTGCGCGGCGCGCAGGGCATCGGTCAGATCGGCACGCGGGCCTTCGGAAAAGACGCGCACCACCTTGGGCTCGCAATAGCCGTCCTTGCCGCAGGTATTGCCGACAATGTCGTTGTTGAGCACGGCCTTGACCGTGAAGCCCTGAGCCGCCGCCCAATCGGCCAGGATGCGCCCGCCGAACAGACCCTGCTCCTCGCCCGAAAGCAGGGCGTAGATAATGGTGGTGGGATATTTCGTGCCCGACAGCGCCCGCGCCGCCTCCAGCACCAGCGCTGTGCCCGAGCCGTCGTCATTGGCTCCCGGCGCATCCTTGGTGAAATCGAGCGGATCGGAGACGCGGCTGTCGATGTGGCCCTGCACGATCACGACCTCGTTCGGGCGCTCGGTGCCGCGCTGGATCGCGACCGCATTGCGCACGAGCGTGGCCACGGGAATGCGGCGCGCATCGGGCTGGATCACTTCACCCACGGGCAGGACTTCAAGGCACCCGCCGCACTTGGCGCCGATCCGCTTGAACTCCGCCAGCCCCCAGTCAACCGCCGCACCGATCCCGCGCTTGGGATCGGTCTGCGAGGACAGGGTGTGGCGCGTGCCGAAGCTGACGAGCTTCTCCACATCGCCCTTGAGACGCTGTTCGGAGACGTTCTCGGCCGGGTGGTGCGCCGAGGTTTCTTGGGCGGCGAGCGGGGCTGCGACAAACGCGGCGAGCAGGAGAGCGTGCTTGATCATGCGCCCTGTCTGCCCGCCCGCTGGCGGCGGTGCAAGTCTAGTAAGCGCGCGCCACCAG
>Ga0315900_10000516_pt1 | contig 67200 bp, 65 predicted proteins | sample LakEriMetagenome_FD_203521 | JGI IMG/M metagenome (GOLD analysis project Ga0315900, IMG submission 203521) | Freshwater fungal communities from buoy surface, Lake Erie, Ohio, United States - Buoy 12 MA114 | ecosystem: Environmental > Aquatic > Freshwater > Lake > Lake biofilm | place: USA: Lake... | reverse complement strand
ATCCATGCTGGCCTCCTGCTTCCAGCAAGAAGGATGAATCAGAACCGCGCCCGCAAGGGAATCCCCGCCGAGTCAGAACGTGGGGAAAACGCTCTAGTTTGCATAAAATCCGACACCAGTGCATCAAGATGATCAAGAGCCTTTCCCCTACCTATCAAGCCCCTTGAAGCACCAGAACCGTCCATATCTAACAGCAATGAGGTTATATGACGCGCAATGTCGTTGGGTCCATACCCAGCTTTGGGAACCCAATATTCCCGCATCCACATAGGCAATTGATCAAATGTGACTTCTGCATCAGTCGGAAAAACAAGTATCTTTACATTGTCCTTAAAAATTTCTGCGTGCCTAGCTTTATCAATTTCGAATCCTACAGCTTTTGAATTTACGGAATGCTTGTTTATAAAAAAACAGAACACACTTGCCCGCGAAGTTGTTCGATCCATTGCATCGACAAGATTTTCAAAATTCTCGAAAGATTGTTCATAAAAAAGCGCCACTCCGAATGGCAGGCGAGATTTGACCGAGCGAACAAAATCGGCGTCGGTATAACTGAGGGAAAGAAAGACCTTGGTTTTCATAGTCCGATCATTCCATGTCGCCTGTATATGTCAAGAGTGCCAACTGCCCAAGGTAACGCTCTTTCCTACTACCCCGAAACCTGCCACCCCTGCCCCCATGCCCGCCTTACCCGACGCCCCGCCCCTGCCCAAGCGCAACAAGCGCAAGATCCCGCGGCAGGCGACCTCCGAGACCGCGTGGGAGTTCGAGCCGGCGGTGTTCGACGAGGAGGACCCGCTGCTCGCCTTCGCGCCCTATCTCCACAAGCAGCCGCGGCGCAATTCGATCACGCCCGATCTCCAGCGCGCCTTTGTCCTGCGGCTGGCGGAGACGGGCATCGTCAAGTCGGCGGCGGCGCATATCGGGCGCTCGCTCGAGGCGCTCTACAAGCTGCGCGCAAAGCCGGGCGCGGAGGGCTTTGCTGCCGCCTGGGACGAGGCGCTCGGCTGGGGGGTGCTGCGGATCGAGGATTGCGCGACCGAGCGGGCGCTGGCCGAGGGGCTCTCCAACTCGCGCGCCAATTCGATGCTCGCCTTCATCATCCGCCACCGCCACGCCGAATATGTCGATGCGCGCATGGTGGTGCCCGGCCACTGGCTCTACGAGAAGATCCGCGTGGATGTGCTGGAGGAACACGGGATCGACCTTGATTGAAAGCGCTGGCGAGGCGGAGGCCAACCTCTCTCAAGCGCGCTGGGACGGGCCGAAGGCCCGCAAGCCCGGAGTCGAAGCCGCAGGCGTAGACGTGCAAAGCACAACTGCCCGGGCGCCCGCAGCGACGCGCCCGCAGGGCGTGTGAGCGAGGACTTCGCAGCGCGGAGGCGCTGCGGAACACAAAAACTCCCGAAAACAAAAAGACTCGGAAAACAGGACCCCACCCCCAGCCGCTGTGGCTGTGCCACGCCTGCGGCTCCCCGCAAGCGGGAGGGGAGTAGCGGGATAATCAGCTACTCAAATACCCCACCAGCGCGCGCACCTTCTTCGAACGCCATTGCGGCGGGGGGGCGAGCAGCCAGTAGGACCGGATGGCGGGTTCGGGGCCGTCGAGCACGGTCAGGCGGCCCTGCGCGATCGCGGCTTCGGCCAAGGCCAGCGGCAGGATCGTGCGGCCCATCCCGGCGAGCGCGGAGGCGAGTGCCTGTCCGGGGCTTCCGGCCTTGATGCAGGGGTTCTTGCCCTCTGGCATGGGCATGCCGGGCCAGTCGATCCATGCGTCCCGGTGCTCGGGCGCGGCGACGGTGACGCGCATCGCGGGGGCGAGCTGGACGCCTTCGAGCTCTCCGGGACCGTCGACCAGCCGGATCGCGAGATCGAGATTGGCCTCGGTGAAATCGGCGTGCTCGTCGGGCGCGAGGATGTACTGGACGCCGGGCGTGCCCGCCTGGAATTTCGCGAGGCGGGGGGCGAGCCACTCGGCGTAGAATTCGCGCGGGACAGCGATGGTGTAGCGGTCCGAGGCCTGTCCGGCCTGCATCGCCTCGACGCTTTCTTCGAAGCGCAGGAAGCCTTCGCGCAAAGGATCGAGACCGGCCTCGCCTTCGGGAGTGAGTTCGAGGCCCTTGGAGGTGCGGCGGAACAGGACGACGCCGAGCACGTCCTCCAATGCGCGGATCTGCTGGCCGACGGCGGCAGGGGTCACCGCGAGCTCGTCCGCCGCGCGGGTGAACGAGAGGTGGCGTGCGGCTGCGTCGAACACGCGCAGGGCATTCAGGGGGAGATGGGTCCGCTTCACGGGCGGTGAATTAGGCGCGCCAGGGGCTTAGGGCAAGACTCAGCGCGGGCTGCGCCCCTCGGCCGTCTCCGGCGCGGAGAGCGGGAAGAAGGGGATGCGCACTTCGCAGGAGGAGCCATCGGGGCGCTGGAAGGTGTAGAACCCCTCCATCGAGCCGAACGGCGTCGTCAGCGGGCAGCCCGAGACATAGTCGTGGCTCTGCCCAGGCGCGAGCAGCGGCTGTTCGCCGACCACGCCCTCGCCATCGACATGGTTCACCATCCCGCGCCCGTCGGTGATGCGCCAGTGGCGGGTGCGCAGGCGCAGCGTCTCGTGGCTGCCGTTCTCGATGCGGATGTGATAGACCCAGAACCACTTGCCCGCCTCGGGATGCGACTGCTCCGGCAGGTAGTTCACAGCAACCCGGACGGTGACCCCGTCGGTGGTGGCAGCGTGCTGGAAGAATTCCTTCATATCGTGCCCCAAGGTAGCGATTCTCCTGTCCGCCACAAGAGCCTCAACGCAGGTAATCCCCGCTGTATCCCGCCGCGCCAAAGAATCCCTTGTGGAAGCGGTAGCGGGGCTGGCCTATGTGTCCGGGTCATGACCGCATGGCCCTCCCTGCCCGCCCTCCCCCGCCGCGCGGTGCTGCGCGGGATTGGCGCGGGCGTGCTGGCGGGGACGCTGGGCGGGTGCGCAGGCCGCGAGCGCCCGGCCCTCGCCCTGCCGGTCGATCCGGCCGCCGATCTTGCGGCTGATCTGGTCGACCTCGCGCAGCTGGATCCGCGCCTCAGGTTCGACATCCGTTACGCGCGCAAGGACAATTTCATGGGCCGCACCCTCTACCCCCTCGCGCGCGCCGTCGCCCAGCGACCCGTCGCCGCAGCGCTTTCCCGCGTCCAGACCCGCGCCGAGGCGGCGGGCTATGGCCTCCTCATCTTCGACGCCTATCGCCCCTGGCGCATTACCTGGGCGATGTGGGACCAGACCGCGCCCGAGAAACGCGAATTCGTCGCCGACCCGGCGGTGGGATCGCGCCACAACCGCGGCTGCTCGATCGACCTCTCGCTCCACAGGGACGGGGTCGAGGTGGCCATGCCCAGCCCCTATGACGACTTCACCCCGGCCGCCTACCGGAGCAACACCGCCGCGCCGCCAGAGGCGCTGGCGCTCTCGCGGATGCTCGAAGGCTGGATGGTGGCCGAGGGCTTCGTGCCGCTGCCCAACGAATGGTGGCACTATGACTGGGCCGAATGGCGGCGCTATCCGATCATGGATGTGCCGCTCGAGGATGTGAGCGCTCGGTGAGCGCGGGTTCGCCCCCTGCCGTCCGAAATTTCGATAATTCTCGAATTATGGCTTGACCATCCTCCCTTCCCCGTTAATTCGATGAATCTCGAAAGGTGGCTTGGATGGATGATCTCAGCACGCAGGTATGGGCGGTCGATGCTCTCGGGGCGCTGGCGCACGAGACGCGGCTCGGCGTGTTCCGGATGCTGGTCAAGGCCGGCCCCGAAGGCATGATCGCCGGCGCCATCGCAGATCATTGCCGCGTCCCGCCCTCCACCATGTCGCACCACCTTGCCACGCTGGAGCGCGCCGGTCTGGTGCAGTCGGCACGCGAGAGCCGCCAGATCCATTACCGCGCCGATTTTACGGCGATGCGCCGCCTGCTCACCTTCCTCATGCAGGATTGCTGTCAGGGCATCCCTGAAATGTGCTCCGACCTGATGGCGGGGCTTGCCTGCGAACCGCTAACCCGAGGCTGAACATGTCTGCGTTTCCCTTTACCGTGCTGGTGCTGTGCACCGGCAATTCCGCCCGCTCGATCCTCGGCGAGGCGTTGTTCAATCACCTCGGGCAAAGCGGCCTGCGAGCCTTCAGCGCAGGCAGCAAGCCCAAGGGCGTGCCGCATCCCGGCGCGCTCAGGCTGCTGGCGCGGCGCGGGATCGATACCTCCGCCTTCCGCTCGAAAAGCTGGGACGAATTCATCGCCCCCGGCGCACCGCGCATCGATCTTGCGATCACCGTCTGCGGCAATGCTGCTGGCGAGGCCTGCCCGGTGTTCCTCGGCAGCCCGCTGAAGGCGCATTGGGGGCTGCCCGATCCCGCCGATGTGACCGGCTCCGAGGCCGAAGTCGACACTGCCTTCGAGGAGACCTGGCGCCTGCTCGACATGCGGGTGCGCGCTTTCATGGAGCTTGACCGGTCGGCGCTGGATGCGGCCGCCTTGCAGCGCGCCCTTGCCGAGATCGGCGCAATGGAAGGGGCAGCCTGATGAGCGAATACCAGCGCCTGCGTGCGCTTTCCGATCCGGCGCATCTGCCCGCGCTGAAGCCGGACTATGCCCATGCCCGCCCCGCGCTCGGCCTCGGTCCGATGGACCCGCCGCCGCGCGTGCTGCTGCTCTATGGGTCGCTGAGGGAGCGGTCCTTCTCGCGGCTCGCTGTCGAGGAGGCAGCGCGCCTGCTGCAGTTCTTCGGCTGCGAAACGCGCATCTTCGATCCCTCCGACCTGCCGCTGCCCGACCAATACCCGGGTGACGATCACCCTGCGGTGCACGAATTGCGCGAACATTCGCTGTGGTCGGAAGCGCAGGTTTGGTGCAGTCCCGAACGCCACGGCACGATCACCGGGATCATGAAGGCCCAGATCGATCACCTGCCGCTGGCCTACAAGGGCCTGCGCCCGACGCAGGGGCGCACGCTGGCGGTGATGCAGGTCAACGCCGGTTCGCAGAGCTTCAACACCGTCAACACCCTGCGCATCCTCGGGCGCTGGATGCGGATGATCACCATCCCCAACCAGTCCTCGGTCGCCAAGGCCTACGAGGAATTCGACGAGGCCGGGCGGATGAAGCCGTCGAACTACTACGACCGGATCGTCGACGTGATGGAGGAACTGGTGCGCTTCACCGTGCTGCTGCGCCCGCATGCCGACAGCCTCGTCGATCGCTATTCCGAGCGGGTCGAGCGCGATCAGCCCGTCGAGACGCCGGCCGACAAGGCCGGAATTGTCTCGAGCTGAGCGCGGCCGGGAGGTAGCAGGCCCGCTCGCCGACATTTGGGGACCAAGGACTGGGCCGGGGGGCGGCGCTATCCGATCATCGACGTGCCGCTGGAGGATGTGAGCGCGGGGTGAGCGGGGGTGAGAGAGCCCCGACGGCAGAGGCCTCGCGCCTGTTTTCAAGGCCTTCGAACCGGAACAGGGCTTTAACAGACGCCGGCGATCGGCAGCACTGGCGCCTCCGAGAGTTTAATAATATGTGATATCATATTGTTTCGATTACGAGTGACCAAGCGATGAAGACTATTGCCCTTGCAACAGGCTTGCTGTGGGCAAGTTCGGCATCCGCACAGGACCAGACATCGCCGCCTGCGCCGCCACAGACCGACACAGATGCCTCCGGGCAGACTGCGAAATCCCTGCCACAAGAACCGGCCCAAGATTCCGCGCCTGAAGTCGCACCAGCCGCCAATCCCGGCATCGCACTGGTCAATCGCTCGGAAGAGAACGTCATCACCCAGGCCTCCGACGCCTTCGGCACCAGCGTGGGGGACGAGAGCATCGGACTTTACAGCGGCGGCAACGTGCGGGGCTTTTCCGCCTTTGCCGCGCAGAACGTGCGGATCGAGGGGCTCTATTTCGACAACCAGGGCCCGCTCAGCGATGCAGTGCGGGCCGGCTCGACCATTCAGGTCGGCATCTCCGCATTGGGCTACCCCTTCCCCGCGCCCACGGGGATCGTCGACTTCGCCCTGCGGCGCAGCGGCGACAAGCCGGTGGTCAGCGCCCGCACCGGCTTCGGCGATTTCTTCGCGCCCTTCGCCACGGTCGATGCCGCCCTGCCGCTGACCGGCAATCTTGATCTCAATATCGGGGTGGGGGTGGAGGAATTCGTCTACCCTGACGCGGCCAACTTCTGGTTCGTGCGCTATGGCGGCGTCGCGCGATGGCGGCCTGCCGAGGGCGTCGAGCTGACCGGCTTTTTCAGCCGCTATGACTATTTCGACGAGGAGACGACCCCGGTGATCTTCACCACGGGCACCTTCCTGCCCAAACGTATCCCCCGCAACCGGTTCTTCGGTCAGGATTGGGCCGACTGGGCGGGCCATTCGCAGAACTTTGGGGGCATGGCGAAGGTGACGCGGGGGGATTGGCGGATCGGGCTGGGCCTGTTCTCCTCGCGCTTCACCATCGACCAGTTCGGCGCGAACTTTTTCGCCAACACACAGGCTGATGGCAGGGCGGACCGGCAGGTCTTGCTGGGCCAGGATCAGGTCTCCCAATCCTACTCGGGCGAACTGCTGGTCGAGCGCGCGTTCACAGAAGGACCGCGCCGCCATCGCTTTCTTGCCTCGGCGCGGTTCCGGCGGGTGGATGACGATTTGGGCGGCTTTGCCTTTCGCGGCATCGGCCCGGGCACCATCGGCGTGGCCGATCCTGTCGCCGAACCCGCCGTCACCTTCGGCGCGCTGACCCGCGACGAGATCCGGCAGGAGACCGGTGCATTGGGTTATGGGATGCTCTGGCAGGGGCTGGGCGAGCTCAATCTAGGCGTGCAGAAAACCCGTTACCGCAAGGAAGTGCGCGCGCCCGGACTTGCGTCCACGGCCAATGAGGACAGCCCGATCCTGTGGAACGCCTCGGCGGCGCTCACCGCCATCGACGGGCTCGCAATCTACGCGGCCACCACGCGCGGCCTCGAGGAAAGCGGCACCGCACCGGCCTTTGCCGCCAACGCCAACCTGACCTTGCCCGCGCTGCGCACACGGCAGGTTGAGGCGGGGGTCCGCTGGACGCTGGCGAAGAACGTGAAGCTGATCGCAGGCCTGTTCGACGTGCGGCGGCCCTATTTCGAGCTCGATTCCGACAATGTCTTCCGCGTGCTCGGCGATGTGAAGCATCAGGGGGCGGAAATCTCGCTGACAGCGCGGCCAATGGCGGGCCTCAATGTGGTGGCGGGCGCGGTCCTTATGCGCCCGCGCGTCACCGGCGAGGCGGTAGAACAGGGCAGGCTCGGCGAAAAGCCGCTCGGTCGGGTGGGCACGACGCTTGATCTCAGGATCGATTATCAGCCGCCAGCCTTCGATGCCCTGTCGATCGATCTGGGCATCAACTACGCGGGAGACCGCGCGGCGCGGATCGACAACAGCCTGTTCATTCCGGAACGCGCGATCATCGATCTCGGCACGCGCTACCGCTTCAAGCTGGGGCGCACGCCTACGGTGCTGCGCGCGCAGATCGCCAACCTGACAAATGTGTTCGGGTGGAACGTGACCGGTGGCGGAGGCTTCCAGTTCATTCCCTCGCGGCGGTTCAACCTGTCGCTGTCAGCAGACTTCTAAGGCTTGGCCCATGACCGGGCCAAGGGGGTAGACCGGCACGCCGATCCAGCAGAACACGGTGTGCGGCGCGGTGCCGCCGAGCCGTCTCTCACCCCTTCGCCAGCAGTTCCTCGATCTGCCCGAGACGCTCCTTGCCGAAGAACATCTCCGTCCCGTCCACCCACATGGTCGGGATGCCGAAGGCGCCGCGGGCGACGACCGCGTCGGTGTTGGCGGCGAGGCCTTGTTTCACTTCGTCGCTCTGCGCGCGGGTGAAGAGGTCGGCGGCGTCGAAGCCGGCGGCGCTCACCACTGCGCCGAGTGCTTCGGGCGAGGCAATGTCGAGCCCCTCTTCCCAGATCGGGCGCAGCAGGCTTTCGGCAAATTGCACCCCGCGCCCGTCCTGATCGGCGGCGAAGAGCATGCGCTGCAGGAGGATCGAATTGAACGGGAATTGCGGGTGCATGCGATACTTCGTCAGGGAGTGCTTCACGATGAAGCGCTGCATTTCGAGCATCGCGTACTCGTTCTTGCCCTTAACGTCCTTGTCACGGATCATCGGCGGGGCATTGCCGGTGAGCTTGTGCATACCGCCAAGGAACACCGGCACCACATCGAGGCTCGCCTCGTAGCGGTCCAGCAATTCGCGCAGGGGCCACCACATCAGATAGGCATTGGGGCTGACGAAATCGAACACAAGTTCAACGCGGTGGGCCATGGTTCCTCCCCTTATGGCGGCTTACTCGGGTGGCAGGGCCACCAGATCGTGGAAGCCCTGCATCAGCTCGTCCTTGCCGATCGGGCGGGTTGTTGCACCCGACTCAATCCGGTGCAAGCTGTAGCGCAGATCTCGGGTGATGAGCGTGTAGAGCGCCTCAGCCGCCTCGGGACGGTCGGTGAAGAAGTGGTTGTTCCACTCGATGATCAGCGTCGGGCGATAGGCCCACAAGGTGTCGCGCGCGCCGACCAGCACGTCATGCTCCGATCCCTCGACATCGATCTTGATAAGGTCGATATGGTCGGGATTGTGCTCGGCGAAAATGTCGTCGAGCGTGCGGGTGACGACCTTGGCGGGGGTGACCGTCTCGCCATAACGCTCGCGCGCAGCCTCGGCGATGTGGGGCAAGAGGGTATTGCCGCCCTTGCGATTGGCAAACTGGTGGAGCACCGCCTCGCCCTGCCTGGCGCCGGCCGCACAGCGCAGCGACGTGGTCCGCCCCTCGAAGCCGTTGAGCGCCACGCTTTCGAACAGGAGCGGGAAGATGTCCGGCGAAGGCTCGATCGCGAAGACTGCCCCACGCGGGCCGACCTTTTCGGCGGCAAAGACGGTGTAGGTGCCGAAATTGGCGCCGACATCGACGAAGGTTCCACCCGGCTTCAACAGATTGCCGATCACCGTGGTGAGATTGCGATCGAACCAGCCGTCGCGGATGAGGTGCGGGACGATGCCCGTATCCGCGCCGTCGACCAGCATCAGGTGGCCGAACGCCGTCTCCAGCAGCACGCGGCCCGCGCCGACATAGCTTGCCGCCATGCGCGTGGGCGCCAGCCGCACGCCGCCGATCGTGTTGTCACGGTGGGCATCGGCCATGGCGGCCACCAGCGCGTCAGCCGACATGGCGTGGGGATTGTCCGCAGAAAGCGGCGCGCCCCTGGCCGACAGCACGAGGAACACCTCGTTGGCAAAGCTCGTCACATGGCTTTCCAGCGCGGCGTGGAGCAGATCGGCCGGCACTTCCTCCAGCCGCCCCTTGTGTAGCACCAGCGCACCCGGCACCGCGCCAGCGGGTGCATTGTGGATGGTGCGGCAGCCGGGCAGCAGGCCTTCAAAGCCGAGCGCGGCGAAGACCGCCTCTCCCTTCAATCCAAGGCCGGTGACATGGGCGGCGGCAGCCTGCCAGAAGGGATCGTTTTCGGGTTGCATGGCAGGCGGATAGCCTTTCGCTGGAAGCAGCGAAAGCACTTAGGTCCATTCTGGCCGTTAATTCAGATCCCCGCGGCGGCGAGCGCCTGATCAAGGTCCTCGGTGAGGTCGGCAATATCCTCAAGTCCGACATTGATCCGCAGCAACCCCTCGGTAACCCCCATGGCGGCGCGCGCCTCGTCGCCCATGTTGGCATGGGTGGAGGAGGCGGGGTGGCACATCAGGCTGCGCGCATCGCCGATATTGTTGGAGATATCGACCAGCTTCAGCGCATCGAGCACCGCAAAGGCGCGTTGTCTGCTGCCGACATCGAGCGCGAAGATCGGCCCCGTCGCGTCCATCTGCGCGCGCGCGAGTTCGTGGCGCGGGTGGCTCGGCAGGCCCGGGTGGAGCAGATGTCCGCCCGCCTTGGTAATGCGCGGTTCGAGGAACTCGCCCAGCGCCACGGCCTGCTCGGATTGCTTGAAGGCGCGCAAGGGGAGCGTCTCCAGCCCTTTCAGCACCACCCAGGCGTTGAAGGCCGAAAGCGTCGGGCCGGTGTTGCGCTGGAAGGGCATCAGCACCTCGTCGATCCACTGCTTCGACGCGCAGATCGCGCCCGCCAGCACGCGGCCCTGCCCGTCCATCAGCTTGGTCGCCGAATAGGCCACCACATCCGCGCCGAATTGCATCGGGCGCTGGAGCACAGGCGAGGCAAAGGCATTGTCGACCACGCTGGTGATCCCGTGCGCCTTGGCGAGGCCGCAGACATAGGCCAGATCGACGATATCGAGCGTGGGGTTGGCCGGGGTCTCGAAGAAGAACACCTTGGTATTGGGCCGGATCGCGGCCTCCCAGGCGGCATTGTCGGCGCTGTCGATGACAGTGGTTTCGATCCCGAACTTGGGCAGCAGGGTATCGACCAGCCACCGGCAGCTCCCGAAAGCGGCGCGCGCGGCGACCACGTGATCGCCCGCGGAAAGCTGGCACAGCAGCGCTGCCGTCATCGCTGCCATCCCGCTGGCCTGGGCGCGGCAGGCCTCGGCCCCTTCCATCAGCGCGATACGCTCTTCGAGCATGGCGACCGTGGGGTTCTGGAGGCGCGAATAGGTCATGCCCTGCGCGGTGCCGGCAAAGCGGTCCGCGACGGTCTGGGCATCGTCATAGGTATAGCCCGAGGTGAGGAACAGCGCCTCGCTGGTCTCGCCGTGCTCGGAGCGCCAGGTGCCGCCGCGCAATGCGCGGGTTGCGGGGCGCCAGTTTGCCGTGGCGGCGCGGTCCATGCCGGTGGTCTTTTTCATGGGGCCGCTCTCTAAGCGGGTGCGAGCCCGCTCGCAAGCAGGCCGTCACGCGCGCTCGCCTCGTGGCCGATCGCAGAGAGCATCATGGTGCCCTCGATCAGGGTGAGCAGATAGCGTGCGCCGCCGGCAGGATCGGGATCGCCTTCGGGCATCTGCCCTTCGAGCCAGCCGAGCAGCTCGCCCATCATCGCCTGTGCGGCGGGGCGATAGCCCTCGATCCCGCGCGCCGATCCCGCGACGATCTCCCACCACAGCTGCATGAAGGGGCGCATCTCCTCGCCGCGCGCGTACTTGAGAATGCGCGCCAGCGCCTGCCCGCGCGTTCTCGCCCGCTCGCCCGCCAGCGCGGCATCGAGCGCTGTGGCATAGGCCTGTGCAAGATAGCCGAGCAGCGCGGTGATCAGCGCCTCCTTCGTGCCGAAATGGTAGAGCAGCATCCGGTCGGAGGTGCCCGCAGCCTTGGCGAGCGGACGCAGGCTCGCCTGCCCCAGCCCATGGGCAAGGACGTGGCGCGCGAGCAGCGGCAGCAGGGTCTCGCGCGTCATCGCAGGCTTTTTCGAAAGGCTCGCCATGGTGGTCTTGTAGCAGGCGCTACATATTGCTACAAGCCGATGTAGCAACCGCTACAAAAGCCCCGGAGATTCGCTCATGCCTGACCTTCCCCTGCCCTTCCTCGCGCTCATGATCGGCGGGCTGGCCTGCGCTCTTGTAGCCATCGCTACAGTGGTGCTGCGCCCCGATGGGAAGGGCAATCCGGTGCTGGCGGCGGCGCTCGCGGCGGGCTTTTCGGCCTTCACCGCGATCACCATCGTCACCGAGGGGGTGACACCGGTGCTGGTCAATCACGCCAGCAACCTGTGGGGCGTGCAGGTGTGGTGGGACCTCCTGTTCTCGCTCACCATCGCGCTGTTCCTGATCGCCCCGCGGGCGCGCGCGGCGGGCATGAACATCCTGCCCTGGACCCTGTTCATCGCCGCCACCGCGAGCATCGGCCTGCTCGCCATGTGCGCCCGCCTGTTCTGGCTCGAACGCGAGGCTGCCTCCAAACCATAATCCACCTTGCTCTCGGCTAGCACCCTCCCTAATCGCGCACCCCATGGCCGAGGCGCACGCGTCATCCTCTCCCGCCGCCCCCCCGCCACCGCGCCCGCGTGATCCGCTGGCGTGGTGCCTGGCGCTGACCGGCATCTACGCCCTGCTGACCGGGTGGCGGCTGGCGATTCCGTCGGAGCCCTATTTCGACGAGGTTCACTACATTCCCGCCGCGCGCGCGCTGCTGACCGTCGCCGAGGGCGGGCATGCGGGCTATTTCAACCGCGAACATCCGCTGCTGGGCAAGGAGATGATCGCGGCGGGCATGTATCTGTTCGGCGACACCCCGCTGGGCTGGCGGATCATGTCCTGGGCGGCGGGCACGCTCGCTTTCTTCGCTGCCTTGCGCGCAATGTGGCATGCCAGCGCCGACCGCTATGCCACGCTCGCCTTCGGAGTGTTGCTGGCGACCGGCTTTCACCTCTTCATCCATTCGCGCATCGCCATGCTCGACATCTTCATGGCGAGCGCGCTGGCGGTGGCGGCGTGGCAGTTTGCGGCCGCCTGCGCACAGCCCGAGACCGGTCGCCGCCGCCTCGCCTTCGCCGGCATCGCGCTGGGCTGTGCGATGGGGGCCAAGTGGAACGCGATTGCCCTCGCCATGCTGCCGGGGCTGACCTTCTTTGTCGCCCGCGCGCTTGCCGGACGCCGCCGCCTGCTGTTCTCGCGCCGGGGCGGGCCGGTGCCGGGGATCACGCTGGTGGAGGCCTTCGTGTGGCTCGGCCTGCTGCCGCTGGCGACCTATGCCGCAACCTTCGTGCCGGGCTATTTCCTGGCCGAATATCTCCACCCCTCGCCGCTCGCGGAAAAGGGCCTGATCGGGTTTCACGCCGAGATCCTCAGCCTCCAGCAGCAGGTGCTCAAGCCCCATCAATATATGAGCACCTGGCCGCGATGGGTGCTGAATGCGCGCGCGATCTGGTATCTTTACGAGCCGATCGACGGGGCGCAGCGCGGCGTCTTGCTGATCGGCAATCCGCTGACCATGCTGGCGGGCCTGCCGGCGCTGGTCTGGTGCCTGTGGCGCGGCCTGTGGCAGCGCGATCGGGCGCGGCTGGGGGCGGCGATCGGCTATGCCGCAAGCCTTGGCCTATGGGTGATCGCGCCCAAGCCGGTGCAGTTCTATTACCACTATTTCGTGCCGAGCTGCTTCCTGCTGGCCGCGCTGGCGCTGGCGTGCAGCGACCTTGCGCGCTGGCCGAAGACGCGCCGGCTGGGATGGGCCATCCCGCTCGGCGCTGTGGCCGTCTTCGCGTGGTTCTTCCCGATCATCGCCGCCCTGCCGCTCGCGGGCAAGACCAGCTACGTGCACTGGATGTGGCTCGACGGGTGGAGGTGAAAGGGTTCCTCCCTGCCGCAAAGCGGTGGGGAGGTGGCAGTCGCCGCAGGTGGCTGACGGAGGGGTCATACCCGGCTGCCCCCCTCCACCACCCGCGATGCGGGCGGTCCCCCTCCCCATCCCGGAACAGGTCCGGGACGGGGAGGAACGAAGGGGGCTTGGGCCTTGAGGACAGGAAGCCCGTGAAGGCGGCAGAAACTTCTAAAACCTTCCCCAGACGAAGCGGCTCGACAGGGCATAGTTCCACACCGATCCGACCACGATCCCGGCAAGCGCGGCAAGCGCCCAGAACACGCCCTCGCCTTCGAGGAAGGTCGCAATCGCGACATTGGCGAAGGCCCCGACCGCGCAGGTCAGGACAAAGCCGAGCCAGCCGCGCAGCAGCGCCCCTGCCCCCACCAGCCGCTTGTCGCGATAGGTCAGCCAGTTGTTGAGCCAGAAGTTGAAGCTCATCGCCACCAGCACCGCAGCGGTTTGCGCCATGGCAAAGCCCTCGCCCAGTGCGAACAGCAGCAGGCTCAGCACCACGAAGTGCACGCCTACGCCCAGCGCGCCGACCGTGCCGAACAGGGCGAAGCGGGTCGGGATCACCTTGCCGAAGGTCTTGTCGTAAAGACCGGCGAGGAAATCGAACAGGATTGCACGGTCCAGCTTGCTTTCTCCTTCGCGCCTTGCCGCGAAATTGAGGGGGAATTCCTTGACCCGCATCGGAGCGTCCGCCGTCGCCAGCAGATCGAGCAGGATCTTGAAGCCGATCCCCGACAGGCGCGGCACCAGCCTGCGCGCGGCAGCGGCGGAGAGCATGAAATAGCCGCTCATCGGATCGCTCAGCGCGACCCCGGTGATCTTGCGCGCCAGCGCATTGGCATAGGTCGAGAGCTTCTCGCGCTCGGGCGCGGCCCATTCGGCGGTGCTCGCCCCTTCCGCAAAGCGGCTGGCGACGCAGATCTCCGCCTCGCCCGACTTGAGCGCGGCGAGCATGCCGGGCAGCAGCGCGGGATCATGCTGGTGATCGGCATCCATCACCGCCACGAACGGCGCGGCGGTGGCGCAGAAGCCTTCGATCGCCGCGCTCGCAAGGCCGCGCCGGCCGATGCGCTGGATCACCCGCACGCGGGGGTCGGTGAGCGCGAGGGCGCGGGCTTCGTCGGCGGTGCCGTCCTTGCTGTCATCATCGACGATGATCACTTCCCACCCGGCCGACTGCCCGATCGCGCGGTCAATCCGCTCGACCAACGGGGCGAGATTGCCGCGCTCGTTGAGCGTGGGCAGGATGATGGCGAGATCGAGGCTCACGGGCGCAGCGCCTGTGCGGACAGGCTTTGCAGCGATGGCTGGCGCGCGTTCGAGAATGGCTTGGCCCATGCCCCGTGGATGCCCGATAATGCTTTATAAACCATAACTGTCCGGCCGGATTCTGCGGGTTACAGCCGTTCGCGCACGGCCGCGCCGATCGCCTGCGTGCCGTAATCGCCGCCCAGATCGCCGCCGAGGATCCCGTCCGCCAGCGCCTTGCCGACCGCGGCTTCGATCCGCGCTGCCTCGGCTTCGAGGCCGAAGGAGTGGCGCAGCATCATCGCGGCCGACAGGATCGTCGCCATCGGATTGGCCTTGCCCTGCCCGGCAATATCGGGCGCACTGCCGTGGATCGGCTCGTAGAGGCCGAAGGTGCCGAAGGTGGTGGTGCGCTCGCCCAACGAGGCGGAAGGCAGCAAGCCGATCGAGCCGACCGCGGCGCTGGCAAGATCGGACAGGATGTCGCCGAACAGATTGCCGGTCAGCACCACGCCGAAGCGTTCAGGGTGGCTCACCACCTGCATCGCGGCATTATCGACATACATGTGATCGAGCGTCACCTCGGGATATTCGCCCGCCACCTCGATCACCACATCGCGCCAAAGCTGGCTGGTTTCGAGCACATTGGCCTTGTCGACGCTGGTGAGCGGCAGGCCGAGGCCCGCAGCCGCGCGGAAGGCGACATGGGCGATGCGGCGCACCTCGTGTTCGGAATAGGACATCGCGTCCCAGCCCTCGTGCTCGCCCGTCTCGCTGACGCGGCGGCCCTTGGCGCCGAAATAGACGTCCCCGGTCAATTCGCGCACGATCAGCATGTCGAGCCCGGCGGCGATATCGGCGCGCAGGGGCGAGAGATGCTCCAGCCCCGCAAACACCCGTGCCGGGCGCAGGTTGGCGAACAGGCCGAGATGCTTCCTGAGGCCAAGGATCGCCTGCTCGGGGCGCAGGTGGCGTTCGAGCGTGTCGCAGGAGGGATCGCCCACCGCGCCGAACAGGATCGCATCGGCTGCGCCCGCCAGATCGAGCGTTTCGGGCGGCAGGGGATGGCCGTGGCGCTTGTAGGCCGCGCCGCCGACATCGCCCTCGAACAGCGTGAGGCCGGGCAGCGACAGGCTTTCCAGCACGCGCACCGCCTCGGCGGTCACTTCGGGGCCGATCCCGTCACCGGGCAGGACTGCAATCTTCATCGCGGACAGGTCTTTCAAGTGATCCGGGCGAGCCGCTCGGTCAGCAGCTTTCGCGCGGCCATAACATCGCGCGTGCGGCCTGCAAGCAGCGAGTTCGCGAGCGGCGCTTCGAGCGCGGCGAGCGCCGCCAGCTGCGCCGGCAGATCGGCCCCCGGATCGGGGCGCGCCGCGCCATAGCCCATCTCGGCAAGCAGGATGGTCTCGTAAGCCACCAGCCCGCCCACCCAGCCGCGCGCCGAAGGGGCAACCGCAATCGCTGCCAGCAGCGCATCGAGCGCCTCGTAGAGCGCAGGGGCGGGATAACGTTCGGGGAGCGCCGCAGCGGTGAGCCCGCAGACCCACTGGATCGCGGCGGCCGGCAGCGGTTCCGTCATCAGCGCGGCGCGCGAATGTTCGAGTTCGAGCCGCGCGAAAGGCAGCTGGCTCGCCGAGCGCACCGTCAGATCGAGCGCGACGCGGTTGCCTGGCACCATCACCGCGCGCAATTGCCGCCCGCGCCCGCCCGCAACATAGGCCGCGACCAGGCCATGCTCGCTCGTCAGCAGACGCGCGATCACACCCGTCTCGCCATGCGCGCGGGCGCTCAGCAGGATGGCGATGGCGCGCAGGTTCATGCCCAGACCTCGTCGCCCCTGCGCAGGCAGGGGCCCATCAGGGGCCGGATGCGGGTCTCAGCCATTGATCGTCTCGAACAGATCATACCAATCGGGATTGTGCGCGCGGATCAGCTTCAGCTTCCACTGGCGCTTCCATTTCTTCATCGCCTTTTCGCGGGCAATGGCATCGGTGATCGCCTCGTGCCTTTCGGCATAGACCAGCCGGGACAGTCCGTGCTTGCGACAAAATGCCGAGCCCGTGCCTTCGCGATGCGCAAACACCCGCGCGGCAAGATCAGCCGTCACGCCGATATAGAGCGTGCCGTGCGGTGCATTTGTCATGATGTAGACCCAGCCACCCATCAGGCCCGTGATAAGAGCCTCGCGCCCTGTCCGCCAGCGGGGATGGGCCCCTGCCTGCGCAGGGGCGACGGTAAGCGGCTACTTCTTGCCGGATTTGGCTTCCAGCGCCGCGAGGCGCGCTTCGAGCGCGTCGGCCTGTTCGCGGGCCTTCTGGGCCATCGCCTTGACCGTCTCGAACTCCTCGCGGGAGACGAAATCGATCCCGCCGAGCGCTTCGCGCAGCCGCTCACGCGCACCTTCGCGCGCCTCACGGGTCATGCCCGCCATGGTTCCGGCGGCGCTGTTGGCGATTTTGACGAGGTCGGCGATGATCGGGTTCTGACTCTGCATATTTGCTTTTTGGGGAGGCTTGCCCTGAAGTGCAAGCCTATCCTCGCGGTGTTGTTTGTTGTCCGCATCGCCTCCGCGATGCGAAATCCTCGCTCACACGCCCTGCGGGCGCGTCGCTGCGGGCGGCCGTTCGACCTTGCGGACGTGCTTCGCCGTCAGGATCTTGCCACACGCCAGCTTGGGAGGGCTACAGCTCCACGCGGGTCTCGGCGCCGCTGTCGCCGCGCGCGCCGCCGTCGGGGTTTGCCTGAATGAAGGCGTAGTTGAGCACGCCGGCAAAGCACAGCCAGCCGAAATAGGGGAGCAGCAGCAGCCCCGCCGGACGGCGCACCCGCCACACCAGCACCAGTGCGGGCACCATCAGCACGGCCGCGACAATGATGATATAGAGCCCGCTCCACATGTCCTGCATCCCGAAGAACACCGCGCTCCAGCTCTGGCTGACCATGAACTGCACCGCAAAGGCTGCGAGCGCGAGCCCGCGTCCGGCCGCGCCCCAGGCGCTCGCCACCAGCGCCAGCGACAGGCCGATCATCACGAACAGCGCCGTCCACACGATCCCGAACACGGCAGGCGGCGGGAAGATCGCGGGCTTCACCAGCCCGGCAAACCACGGGGTCAGCGGACTGCCGAGCTGTCCGGCGGTAAAGCCGATCAGCATCACCAGCGGCACCAGAAACAGCGCCCAGCGCAGGAAACTCGCCCGCAATTGCGCTTTGGAAGCAAGGACGTTCATCATCTCTCCGTATCAGGTGGCGGCAGGCTGGCCGTGCGATTCTCGACCCTCCCGCCGCTGCGGCGCGCCAGCGATAACAGAGCCCCGCACCAGCGCCAAACCCAGGGCGCAATCCGGGCCGAAATGTGGCGCCGGGCACAAAAAAGGGCAAAAAAAGTGGCAAATTGCCACAATTGGGCAAACTAGGGCTTGGGACTTGCCACATTTGCCTGCTAAAGCCTGCCACATTCCTGCCGTGATTCGGAAGCGTGGTGGCGGCAGGATGCAAAAACAGCCCACGCGCTTCCGCTCATTGCGGGCCGATTTTCGGCCCTACACGGGGAATAAAACCATGAAGAAGACCTTTGCGCTCGCCGCCGTCCTCGCCCTCGGCGTTGTTGCTTGCTCGCCGGCCGCTGAAGAAGCGACCGACACCGCTGCCGACGAAACCGCTGTGACCGAAGACGCCATGGCCACCGAAACCCCGGCTGCTGAAGCTGCTGCGACCGAAACCCCGGCCGCTGAAGCTGCTGCCACCGAGACCCCGGCTGCCGAATAATCCCTAAGGGATTACCGGTTCCGGTCCGAGGATCGGAAAACCAGGTTCAAGAAAGGCCGGTAGCAACCCTCGGGTTGCTGCCGGTCTTTTCTTTTGCGCCGGGCGGCACCCGCCATTCAGCCCTGGCGGCCTGCAAATGGCGCGTTTCCGGGCGTTCCGGTGCTCACGGCCATGAAGGCCGCTGCGCTCCGGATCCCGAAAACCCACCATTTTCGGCACACCATCATCTGAATGTCGGGCGCCGCCCTAGGCCCGGCGCGCGCTGATCAGAAATTCGACATTGCCCTGCGGCCCGGTGATCGGGCTTTCCACAATCCCTTCGATACACCAGCCCAACCCTTCGAGCCAGCCGCGCACTTCATCGCACACACGGGCATGCAGCGCACGATCGCGCACCACCCCGCCCTTGCCCACTTCCTCGCGCCCGACTTCGAACTGCGGCTTGATGAGGGCGACCAGCTGGCACGGGGTGGCTGCCAGTTGCAGGGGCACCTCCAGCACCTTGGCAAGGCTGATGAAGCTCGCATCGCACACCACCCAGTTGCAGGGCCGGTCGATATGATCGCGGGTCAGCAGCCGGGCGGAAAGCTGTTCGAGCACGGTGACGCGCGGGTCTTCGCGCAATTTCCACGCAAGCTGGTTGGTGCCGCTGTCGACGCAGAACACATGCTCCGCCCCGTGGCTCAGCAGCACATCGGTAAAGCCGCCGGTGGACGAGCCGATATCCATTGCCACCGCGCCCTCGGGCGAGAGGCCGAAATGTTCGATGGCATGGGCGAGCTTGATCCCGCCCCGGCTCACCCAGGGATGATCGCGCCCGCGCACATCGAGGCTCGCGTCCTCAGCGATCTGGTGCCCCGGCTTGTCGATCTTGGTCTCGCCCGCAAACACCAGTCCCGCCATCACCAGCGCCTGCGCCCGCGCGCGGCTTTCGGCGAGGCCGCGCTCGACCAGCAGCTGATCGATGCGGCGCTTTTGCGGCTTGGGTGTGGGAGGCGGACGTTCGGGCATGGACAAGAGCCGCTCCTAGCGCGCAAAGTGCAGGCATGAAAGCTGGACTTCCCCTGCTGGCACTCGGCCTGCTTGCTGCCTGCGCCCCGGCGGCCAAACCGCCGGTCGTCGTCCCCGTTCCCGTCGCCCGGCCCGCGCCGGTGCCCACCGTGCCGCCCCTGCCGCAGGCACCGCCCAGCACCGACTGGATGGACACCGCGCTGACCGAGGGCGCTTGGATTTACCAGGACTACGGCGAAGGCAGAGGCAAGCGCGCGCTGTTTTCCGATCCCGAGAACACCTACTACTTCAGCCTGTCCTGCGCGACCGGACCGGACGGGGTCACAGTCCAGTTCACGCGGACCGGCACGCCGGCCAAGCCCTATCTGGCGATGACGATCCGCACCGAAACCATGCAGCGCACGCTGACGGCCGAGCGGTTCGGATCGCAGCTCTCCATCGCCGGCGTTCCGGCCTCCGACCCGCTGCTCGATGCGATGGCGCTCAGCAAGGGGCGCTTTGCGGTCGAGGTGGAAGGCGAGGCGACGCTCTATCTGCCGACATGGGCCGAAGTGAGCCGGGTGATCGAGGATTGTAGGAGTTGAGCCCCAGCGCTTCTTGATCGCGCAGATTTCGGACCCGCAGGGTCCGCAAGGCCACGCGGCCGCCCCGCAGGCGCTCCGTACCCCGGACTTGATCCGGGGGAAGGAAACAGCGCCGAGGACGAACCCGCGGAGGCGGGTTCGCAAACAAGGGTCCCTCCAACCCGATTCTATACATTAATATCCACAGGCCTGCGCACAGCCTGTCCACATGCGGCGGCACCAATGAAAAACGCCCGAGGAAACCCCGGGCGCCGATGCTGACGGTATCACGCAGCGAGGGATGATTATGACGTGGGAAAAGAAATATACAAGTCTTGTGGAAGCCCCCGCGATGAATCACATTATGCCTTGAGGCCAGCGGCGAACGCGGCTCTCGGCCCCCGGTGATGCGGCGGGTCTGGCTCACAAGCGCGAAAGGAGGTGATCCGATGTCTCATGGTTCAGTAGCGAGGTCGGTGAAGATCCCTACGGAGCATACTCGGTAATCCTCAGTCTGAGTAAGGCTTCGTGAGCGGCGCTTCCGGCCGCTGACCATGAAAGGGCGTCTCCACCGACGGGCTGGAGGCGCCCTTTTCATTTTTGCTCCTTTGTGTTTCGAACCCGCCTCCGCGGGTTCGTCCTCGGTGAGTCCTTGTTGCCCTACCGCTTCGCTACTTGAGGGCGTTTGTTCCTCCGCTTCGCCCCGGAGCACCTGCGGCTCGGCCGCGTGGCCTCGCGGGCCTGCGGCCCGAACCAGCGCGCGTTATCTGCGTAGCAGGCTCCAGTCCCTCCCCGTTCCGCAGGGATGGGGAGGTGGCAGACGCCGCAGGCGGCTGACGGAGGGGTCACGCGCCCAACACGCGTCTTGCCCTGCGAGGCGCGCAGGATTAGGCGCATTCCATGCACTTCAACCGCCTCCCCCACCCCTCGCCCACGCCCGATGCCACCCGCGAGAGCCTGATCGCCGATCCGGGCTTCGGCACGGTGTTCACCGATCACATGGTGGTGATCGATTATGACGAGGCGCTGGGCGGCTGGCAGACCCCGACGGTCGGCCCGCGCCAGCCCATCGCGCTCGATCCGGCGGCGAGCGTGCTGCATTACGCGCAGGAAATCTTCGAGGGGCTCAAGGCCTATCGCCACCCCGACGGCCACCTCGGCCTGTTCCGTCCGCAAGCCAACGCCGCGCGCTTCAACGCCTCGGCCGACCGGCTGGCCATGCCGCAACTTCCGGAAGAGCTGTTCCTCGGCGCTATCAAGGCGCTGCTGGAGGTGGACGGCAACTGGTATCCGGCGGTCGAAGGCGGCTCGCTCTACCTGCGCCCCTTCATGATCGCGACCGAGGCCTTCCTCGGCGTGCGGCCTGCGAAGCAGTACAAGTTCATCGTCATCGCCTCGCCTGCCGGCAATTACTTCAAGTCGGGCGCCAAGGCGGTGAGCATCTGGATTTCCGACTACACCCGCGCCGCCCCCGGCGGCACCGGCGCGGCCAAGTGCGGGGGCAATTACGCCGCCAGCCTCGTGCCCACGGGACAGGCCTTCGCGATGGGCCATGATCAGGTGCTGTTCCTCGATGCGGCCGAACGCAAGTGGGTCGAGGAGCTGGGCGGCATGAACCTGTTCTTCGTCTTCGCCGATGGCACGGTGATCACCCCGCCGCTAACCGGCACGATCCTGCCCGGCATCACCCGCAACAGCCTGATGACGCTGCTCGGCGAGCAGGGCCTGAAGGTCTCGGAAGCGCCCTATTCGATCGACCAGTGGCGCGCGGACGCCGCGAGCGGCCACCTCGTCGAAGTCATGGCCTGCGGCACCGCGGCGGTCGTCACCGCGGTCGGCACGGTCGCAGGGCCGGATGGCGCCTTCACCATCGGCGCAGGCGGCATCGGCCAGACCACCGCGAAACTGCGCGAGACGCTGGTCGGCATCCAGACCGGCAAAATCGCCGACACGCATGGCTGGGTGATGCGGGTTTAGGAGAAACGGACATGCTCGGACTGACTCTCGCGGCGATGGCAATGCTCGAACAGACGAGCGCGATCATCTGGAAGAATGACGGGACGGTCGAGATCACCGCCACCTTCACCGCCAAGGACCCGAGCAACCCCTTCCCGCAAGGCGTCGCTCTGCTGAACGCCAAGGCTGCCGAGGCTTGCGGCGACAAGGGCGCACCTGTGCCGGCCGGCGAACCGGTGGTAACCGGTTTGGCCATCACCGATGGCGGGCCGCAGATCACCATGAGCGGGGTCTATGCCTGCCGCAAAAGCTGAGGCGGGCGTGCGGGTCGCCGCGCTCTACAAGTTCGCGCCCTTTCCCGACCCCGAAGCCCGGCGAGCGCCCCTTCTGGCAGCCTGCGAGGGCGCGGGTATCAAGGGCACGCTGCTGCTTGCGCGCGAGGGGATCAACGGGACAATTGCGGGCGTTCCGCAGGGGCTGGAGGCCGTCCTTGCCCACATCCGCGCGCTGCCGGGGTGCGAAGGCCTCGACGTGAAGTTCTCCGACGCGCACGAGATGCCCTTCGGCCGCATGAAAGTCCGCGTGAAGCGCGAGATCGTCACCATGGGCGAGCCGGACATCGACCCGACCTTGAGCGCGGGCACCTATGTCGATCCGCATGACTGGAACGCGCTGATCGCCGATCCCGAATGCCTCGTGATCGACACCCGCAATGATTACGAAGTCGCCATCGGCACCTTTGCCGGAGCGGTGGACCCCACCACGCCCTCTTTCCGCGACTTCCCCGCATGGTTCCGCGAGCACCGCGAAGACCTGCTCGAAGGGAAGACAAAGGTCGCGATGTTCTGCACCGGGGGCATCCGCTGCGAGAAATCGACCGCCTTCCTGCGCTCCGAAGGGGTGGAAGAGGTCTATCACCTCAAGGGCGGGATTCTCAAATATCTCGAACAAGTCCCTGAAGACCAAAGCCTGTGGCAGGGCGAATGCTTCGTCTTCGACGAGCGCGTGAGCCTCGGCCACGGCCTTGCGCAAGGCACCCACACGCGCTGCAAGCCTTGCGGGCGGCCCTTGCCGATGGGCGAGACCTGCCCGGTTTGCGAAACGTGAGCACGCTTCCCGTCCTCTATTCCTTCCGCCGCTGCCCCTATGCGATGCGGGCGCGGCTGGCGCTGTGGGTGGCCGGGATCGCGCTGGAACTGCGCGAGGTAAAGCTCGCCGCCAAGCCGCCCGAACTGCTCACCGCCAGCCCCAAGGCGACCGTGCCGGTGCTGGTGCTGGCGGATGGAACCGTGATCGACGAGAGCCTCGACATCATGCGCTGGGCGCTGGGCCAGTCCGATCCCGAAGGCTGGCTGGCGGGCGATGATGCGGTGCTGATCGCGGCCAATGACGGCCCCTTCAAGCACCATCTCGACCGCGCCAAATATCCTGGGCGCTATGACGAGGATGGCGTGACCGACCACCGCGCCGCCGCCCTCGCCTTGCTCGCACCGCTGGAGGAGCGCCTTGCCCGCGCCCCCTACCTGTGCGGTGCGAACCGCAGTCTTACCGACATGGCGCTGTTCCCCTTCATCCGCCAGTTCGCAAGCATCGACCCCGCATGGTTCGCCGCCCAGCCCCTGCCGCGCTTGCAGGCTTGGCTGGACGCACACCTCGCCTCGGACCTCTTCGCCGCCATCATGCCCAAATTCGCGACGTGGAAAGCGGGCGATCCTCCGGTGCTGTTCGGGCCCTAGCCGCCCAACCGCTCCACCCTCGACGCTGGCGCGAAAATATGGTTCACTCCGGCGCAGGGGCCACAAGGGGGGCGCGCGCCGATGGGCGAGGCCGAGCTGGTTGAGATCATCCGCGATGTGAACGCGCAATACGCGGCCCTGTTCGCGCAGGTCATCACGATCAACTTCGCAATGATCGTCTCGATCTTCTACTTCCTCCACCGCGCCAGCATGAAGCTGAAGCTGGCCAGTTTCGTGTTCTACACGGTCGGGATGCTGACGCTGATCGGGCTGATGCTGCAGGAGGCAAACCTCAAGGCGCTGGCGCTGCAAGGCCTCGCGCGCCTGCCCGAGGCGCAGCGCGGTGCGGTGGGTGCGGGGCTGCTTGCGCTCAATGATGACTGGCTGTTCGCCGGCTCGCGGTTTTTCCTCAACGCATCGCTGTGGGTGCTCTTTGCGGTGATCGCCTATCTGCTGTTCTTCTGGCGGGGCGAGCAGAGTGCACCTGCGCCAGCCGAGCCCGCCTAGCCCCCCAACCGCTCCCTGAAGGTATCGACCAGCCAGCTCGCCGCCGGGCCGAGCCGCGTGTCGCGCCGCCAAAGGGCATTGAGGGTGTAATGCGCGCCCGGCTTTTCGGGCAGATCGAGTTCGACCAGCGCGCCTGACGCGAGATCGCCTGCCACCATCCCGCGCGGCATATTGCCCCAGCCCAGCCCCTCCTTCAGCAGCGCATGCTTGGCGCCAAGGTCTCCCAGCCGCCAGGTCAGGGGGCTGAGGACGGAGAATTCCAGCCCCTCGGTCAGCGGCGAGCGATCGGTCAGGACGAGTTGCAGGTGGCGGCGGCTCTCGCCCGGAGCAGTTCCGGCGCGCGCCAGCGGGTGAGAGGGCGCGGCAACAGGGATCAGGTCGACCGCGCCGACCGCCTGGCGTTCGAGCAGGGGTTGATCGCCGATCACCGGCCCGCCGATGGCAAGGTCCGCCCCGCCCCCGATCAGGCAGGCGGCGACCGCGCCCAGCCCCTCGATCCGCAAGGTGAGCGCGCAGGTCGGAAACATCTGGCGAAAGGCGCCCAGCACCTGCGCGGTGACTTCGCCCGGCACCATCACGTCGATCACCAGCGTCAGCGAGGGTTCCTGTCCGGCATGGAGCGAGCGCGCCTTGGCGAGCAGCGCGTCGATGCCGTCGGCCACCGAGCGTGCCTCGGCCAGCAGGCCTTCCCCCGCTGGGGTCAGCACCGGACGGCGCGAGCCCTCGCGGTCAAACAAAGTGAGCGCGAGGGCGGCTTCGAGCTGGGCAATGCCGTAGGAGATCGCTGAGACCGCCCGCCCGCTCGCTCTGGCCGCACCGCCAAAGCTGCCGTGTTCGGCCACGGCGATGAAGATGCGCAATTGATCGAGCGTGGGTTCGCCGAGCTTCATGGCGAATATGTTCGGATAATCAGAACATTTTGGCAAGTTTTATCGCAGTTATCCTGAATGCATCGATCGCCTATCTCCGCCTCAACGACGAACACTCCGGCAATTTGGGGAGCTACACCATGATCGAACTGCGTCCCTTCAACACCCTTGGTGCCGCCAACCACGGCTGGCTCGATGCGCGCCATCACTTCTCCTTTGCGAGCTACCACGATCCCGCCCGCGTCCACTGGGGCGCGCTGCGCGTGTGGAACGATGACGCCATCGCGCCGGGCACGGGCTTTCCCACCCACCCCCACTCCGACATGGAGATCATCACCTATGTCCGCAAAGGCGCGATCACGCACCGCGATTCGATGGGCAATGAAGGCCGCACCGAGGCGGGCGACGTGCAGGTGATGAGCGCCGGCAGCGGCGTGCGCCACTCGGAATACAACCTCGAGGACGAAGAGACCCGGATCTTCCAGATCTGGATCATCCCCGATGAGCGCGGCGGCGAACCGAGCTGGAGTGCGCGCCAGTTCCCCAAGGATGATCGCGCCGGTGCCTTCGTGCCGCTGGCGAGCGGGGTGGCCAATGATGATGACGCCCTGCCGATCCGTGCCGATGCGCGGGTGCTGGGCGCGACGATCCGGGCCGGCGAGAGCGTGACCTACACGCCCCGCAGCGCCGACCGCCACCTCTACCTCGTCCCCGCTACCGGCAAGGTCCGGATCGCCGACGTCGAGGCGAATGCGCGCGACGGCGTGGCGATCACCAACCTCGCCGAAGTGACCATCACCGCGCTCGAAGACAGCGAGATCGTGCTGGTCGACGCGGCCTGATTGCGCCTCGTTCCGTCATCCCCGCGAAGGCGGGGATCCATCCAGCCTCGCGCCCCAGCGAAGACCGGATGGGCCCCTGCCTGCGCAGGGGCGACGGACAGGGCTTCGATGAATTGAACTGTCAACACAGGAACACCGCCATGAGCAACATTCTCCACATCACCGCCAGCATCCGTTCGGACGCCGAGAGCGTCACCCGCGGGATCGGTCAGCGTCTGGTCGACGGGCTGGCCGCCAAGAGCGGCGCGAGCGTCACGACCCGCGATCTGGCGGCAAACGACCTGCCTTACGTGAGCGCCGGGCGCTTTGCTGCAAACCTCACCCCGGCGGCCGAACGGACGCCCGAACAGGCGCAGCTCGCCGCCATCGCCGACACGCTGATCGCCGAACTTCAGGCCGCCGACACCATCGTGATTGCCGCGCCGGTCTATAATTTCGGTCCGCCCGCGAGCCTCAAGGCCTGGGCCGATCTGGTCGCCCGCGCCGGCACCACCTTCCGCTACACCCCCACCGGTCCCGAAGGCCTGCTGGAGGGCAAGCGCGCCTATATTGCGGTCGCCTCGGGCGGCATTCCGGTCGGCGGCGATTTCGATTTCATGAGCCGCTGGCTGACCTTCTTCCTCGGCTTCCTCGGCATCAGCGACGTGACGCTGATCGCGGCGGACGGCATGATGGGCGCAGACGCCGACGCCAAGATCGCAGCCGCCCACGAGAAGGCCGCAGAGCTGACGGCCCGAGCGGCCGCCCACCCATTGTAACAGGAGAACCGACATGACCACCACCACTCTCGAAACCCCTGCGCCCACGATCCTGCCAAAGGATGCAACCGCCCTCGTCGGGCGCGTTCTGCTCGCCGTGATCTTCGTGCTCGCGGGCCTCGGCAAGCTCGCCGCGATCGAGGCCACCACCGGCTATATCGCCAGCGTCGGCCTGCCCTTTGCGCAAGCGCTGTGCTTTGCCACCATCGCCTTTGAAGTGATCGGCGGCGTGCTGCTGATCGCCGGCTACAAGACCCGCGCCGTAGCCCTCGCGCTGGGGCTGTTCAGCATCCTTGCGGGAGCGATCTTCCATTCGAATTTCGCGGTGCAGGCGGAGATGACGAGCTTCCTCAAGAACCTCGCGATTGCCGGCGGGATGTTCCAGCTCGCCGCCTTCGGCCCGGGGCGCTTCTCGCTCGACAAGGGCTGACCGGCCAGCGGGCGATCACGCCGCAGGGGCGCCGGGGGTCACCTTTGACACCCCGGCGCCTTCGAGCACCAGCGCCATTTCGGCCTGTTTCGCGTAGTATTCCGGGCGGCGCGGAAACTTCACCGTCAGCATCAGGGCCAGCGCCACCACATAGCCCGCGCCCACGACGAGGAAGATCGAAGGCAACCCGCCCATCGCATCGGTCTTGCCGAGCATGAAGGCGCCGAAGGAAATCCCGAAATTGGAAACCGCCATGTAGATCGTGAACTGGGTCGCGGCGACCTTGGCATCGCACAATCGCATCGGGATCGGCAGGATTGCGACCGTGAGCAGCATGTCGAGCGCCACCCACCCGAAGACAAATGCCGCCACCAGCCGCGGGTCGCTCCAATAGGGCTCGCCCACATACATGCCCGAAAGCATGACAAGGCCGACGCACAGCCACATGATCGCGATGCGCTTGGCCCCGAAGCGGTCCCCCAGCCAGCCGCCCAGCGTCATGCACAAGATGCCCGCGACAAGGCCCGCCGATGCGGTGAGCGAGGCGATCGTGGCTGTGCCCATCCCGGCGTAATTGGCCCCGATCAGCGGGGTCGCTCCGGCAAAGGCGCCGTAGAGGGTGCCCCGCCCCAGCGCCACCGGCAGGAACAGCAGGCTGACCGGGCGCGTGAGCGCCTGAAAGGTGGTCTTGAGCAGCGGCCACCACGCCTCCAGCTGGATGCCGAGATTGCGCGGATTGGCCTGCCCCGCGCTCCATGGCAGACGCCGCTCGCCGCTGCGCTCGCGGATTGCGGCAAGATAGAGCGAGAGCGCGAGAATGAGCGCGGCGACGATCAGGAAGGCCATGGGCGCGCCGTAATCCTCGATCACGACGCCGCATAGCGCGGTCGCCGTCGCGACGCCGATCGATTGACCGCCGAACATCATGCCGCTGCCGCGCGCGCGCTCGTCCTCGGTCATGATGTCGACCGCAAGGCCATCGACCGCGACATCCTGGAAGGTGGTGGCAAGGTTCACGGTAAAGCCGATCGTGCCGAGGATCGCGACATCGCTGACCGTAGGGCTCAGCAGCGCGGCGGTGATGAGGCAGGCGATCATCACGCTCTGCGCACCGATGATCCACGCGCGCCTGCGGCCCATCGGCAGGAAGGTGTAGCGGTCCATGATGAAGCCGTTCACCAGCTTCAATGACCATGGCAGGGCGGTGAGCGCCGCGACCGAGCCGACCTCGGCCGCGCTCGCGCCATTGGCGGCCATCCATGCCGGGACGGCAAAGAAGAACAGCCCGATCGGCATGCCCTGCCCGACATAGATGATGAAGAGCGTGAACAGCCGCAGTCTGCGGCTGGCTTCGAGCACGAGGCCGTCAGGCGCTGCCATGGATGGATCCGTCTGCATGCGCCCCCCTTGCGATGCTATGAGGGGCCAAGCATAGCAAGCGCGGCGGCTTTCTCCAAACGGGCGGGAGAATTAGAGCTTGGGCCGCATCAGTTGCCACTTGAAGATCGTGCGGCTCGGCCGGATGACGATGATCGCCACCCCCGCCAGCGCCATCGTCCCGCCGACGATCAGCCCCCAGCCGATATGGTCGCCCGTCAACCATGCGCCGAAGCCGATGGTGAGCAGCGGGGTGAGCAGGGTGAGCGGAACGATGAGGTTGGCATCGTAGGTCTGGAACAGGCGGAAATAGGCCGAGTGCGCCCCGACCGAGACGATCACGCCGGAAAACACCACGCAGGCGGCAACGCCGAGCGGCGCGGCTTCGACCACGGCCAGCTGCCCGCTCTCCAGCGCCAGCGTGGCCGGGATCATCACGATCAGCGTGCCCACCGCCGCCCAGCCCTGCAGCGCGACCGCGCCGATATCGAGCCGCTTGACGAAGACCGAGGCAAAGGCCCCGATGAACACCCCGGCAAAGACAAAGCCGAGACCCATCGGATCATTGCTCCCCGAAGGCGCGCCGATCGCCAGGCCCACGCCGCCGAGCGCCAGCGCCATGCCCAGCCCGCGCCGCCAGCGCACTTCCTCGCCCAGAAACAGGATCGCGAACAGCACGGTGAGCGGCGCGCCCGAGAGGCTGACGATCCCGATCGCCGAGGGGCTCGCGGTTTGCAGCCCGACGAATTGCAGCCCGAAGCTCCCGCCCGTGATGGCAAAGCCGATCGCCAGCACCAGCCCCAGCCGCTGCGGCACATGGCGCAGCAGCGGGAACAGCACGGCGAGCACCATCGCCGAGCGCAGCACGGTGTAGAACAAGGGCGGCAGGCCAAGCGTCGAGACCGCGATCTTGGAGACCACGACATTCATCGCCCAGGTGACATTGCAGAACAGCATGATCCCGAGCGCGGAGAGAGGTATCCCGCCCCGCATCAGCTGGCGTTATCGCCGAACACCTCGCGCACGACATCCTCGGGCAGGTTCTCGCGCAATTCCTCGCGCCACACCGTCGCCACCGCATCCGAAGGCGCGCGCCAGTCGCCGCGCGGGGACAGGGCACCTGCCGAGGAGACCTTGGGCCCATTGGGCAGCGCCGAACGCTTGAACTGCGAAAAGCCGAAGAAGCGCGCGCAGAACCGGTCGAGCCAATCGGCAATGGTCGCCAGCGTGTAGGCGTTCTTCTTCGCTTCGGGGAAGCCCGCAGGCCACAGCCCCGCGCTGGCATCCTGCCACGCGTGCCACGCAAGGAAGGCGACCTTGGAGGGGCGCTGGCCGTAGCGGATCACGTGGTGGAGGAAAAAGTCGTTGAGCTCGTATGGCCCGACGAGGCTCTCGGTCGATTGCATCTGCCCGTCGGCGCCGGGCGGCACGAGTTCGGGGCTGATCTCTGTATCGAGGATCGCGGCCAGCACATGCGCGCAAGTCTCGTCGAACTGGCCGGTCGCAATGGTCCAGCGGATCAGATACTGGATCAGCGTCTTGGGCACGCCCGAATTGACGCCGTAATGGCTCATGTGGTCGCCCACGCCATAGGTGCACCAGCCGAGCGCCAACTCGCTGAGGTCGCCGGTGCCGACCACGAAGCCCTTGTGCTGGCCTGCGAGGCGGAACAGGTAATCGGTGCGCAGGCCCGCTTGCACGTTCTCGAAGGTCACATCATGCACCGGCTCGCCATTGGCGAAGGGGTGGCCGATATCCTCGAGCATCTTGGTGGCAGCGGGGCGGATGTCGATCTCGCCTGCGGTAATGCCCATTGCCGCCATCAGCTTGTGGGCGTTGCTCTTCGTGCCTTCCGAGGTGCCGAAGCCCGGCATGGTATAGCCGCGAATGGTGGTGCGAGGCAGGCCGAGCCGGTCGCAGGCCTTGGCCGCCACGATCAGCGCGTGGGTGGAATCGAGCCCGCCCGAAATGCCGATCACGAGGCTCTTGGTGCCAGTCGATTCGATCCGCCGCATCAGCGCATCGACCTGGATGTTGAAGGCCTCGTAGCAGTCCTCGTCGAGCTTCTCGGGCCGGTCGGGCACGAAGGGGAAGCGCGCGACAGGGCGGACGAGGCCGATATCGCCTGCCGCATAGGCGTGTTCGAACACGATCCGGCGGTAGCTGTCCTCCGGCCGCCCTGCCCATTCGGCGGCATCGGCGAAGGTCTGGTTGCGCAGGCGCTCGGCGGCGAGGCGCTCGGTATCGATATCGACGATGCACAGCTCGCCCGTCCGGTCGAAGCGCGCCGACTGGGCAAGCAGATCGCCCATCTCGTAGATCACGCCCTGCCCGTCCCATGCGAGATCGGTGGTGCTCTCCCCGTGGCCGCTCGCCGAATAGACATAGGCCGCGATCGCGCGGCTGGCCGAGGAGCGACAGTGCAGATGGCGATCATCCGCGCGCCCGATGGTGACGGGCGAGGCCGAAAGGTTGCACAGGATCAGCGCGCCCGCGAGCGCGGCGGTCATCCCCGGCGGGATCGGCGCCCAGAAATCCTCGCACAGTTCCACCCCGAAGCGGAAACCGGGAAGATTGGCAGCGGCGAACACCAGATCGGTGCCGAAGGGCACTTCCTCGCCGGCCACGCCGATCCACAGATCGGTGCAGCCGCGCCCGTGGGCGAAATGGCGCTTCTCGTAGAACTCGCGGTAATTGGGCAGGAAGCTCTTGGGCACCACGCCGAGGATCTGCCCCTGAGCGATCACCACCGCGCAGTTGTAGAGCTTGTCCGCCCGGCGCAGCGGCGCGCCCACCACCAGCACGGGGTGCAGATCGGCCGAGGCCGCCACCACTTCGGCCAGCGCCTGCTCGACCCGCTCGATCAGCGCGTGCTGGAGCAGCAGATCGTCGATCGCATAGGAGGACAAGGTGAGTTCGGGGAAGACCACCAGATCGACATGGGCCGCATGGGCCTTCTTCGCCTCGGCCAGCACGCCCGCCGTGTTATAGGCGACATCGGCCGGACGGCTGCACGCCGTCGCGGTCGCCACGCGCACGAAGCCGTGCTCGTGGGCGTCGTAAAAGGGGTGCGAGGTCTCGCTCATGCTGCTGTCCAGGCGCTCCGGTGCTTCGCGATGCCTCTAGCGGCAAATCCTTTCACTTCCTAGCAGGCGTGCCAAAAGTCCTGCTTTACCGCCCCCTAGCCATTCGATGCCGACCGATGCTTGCGCGGGCGCGGGCAAGGCCCCAAGTGTCGCTGCAAGAGATTCAACAGGAGCCGCAGCCATGGCCGATGCCACCTACACCCCGCCCAAGGTCTGGAGCGCCGACACCGTTTCGGGCGGGCGCTTTGCCACCATCAACCGGCCGACCGCCGGCGCGCGCGAGGAAAAGGCGCTGCCCCTCGGCCAGCATCCCTTCCAGCTCTATTCGCTCGCCACGCCCAACGGGGTGAAGGTCACGGTGCTGCTCGAAGAATTGCTCGAAGCCGGGCACACGGGCGCCGAGTATGACGCATGGACGATCAATATCGGCGCGGGCGAGCAGTTCACCAGCGGCTTCGTCGACGTGAACCCCAATTCCAAGATCCCCGCTCTGCTCGACCAGTCCGGCCCCACCCCCTTCCGCGTGTTCGAGAGCGGCGCGATCCTCGTCCATCTGGCCGAAAAGTTCGGGATGTTCCTCCCCGCCGATCCGGCAGCGCGCGCGGAAGTGCTCAGCTGGGTATTCTGGCAGGTCGCATCCGGCCCCTTCATGGGCGGCGGCTTCGGCCATTTCTACGCCTATGCGCCCGAGAAATACGAATATCCGATCGACCGCTATGCGATGGAAACCAAGCGCATCTTCGACGTCGCCGACCGGCAGCTGGACAAGACGCGCTTTCTTGCAGGCGATGACTACACCCTTGCCGATATCGCCAATTTCCCCTGGCTCGCGCCCTTTGTGGCGGGGCAGATCTACAACGACGCCAAGACCTTCCTTGCAATCGACGAATATACCAACGTTGCCCGCTGGGCCCGCGAAATCGCGGCGCGCCCCGCGGTGCTGCGCGGGCGGGTCGTCAACAAGGTGTGGGGCGAGGAGGACACCCAGCTCAAGGAACGCCACTCGGCCGCAGACTTCGAAGGCAAGAACCTCGACTGGACCTTCTGACGACGCAATCGGGGGCTGGCGGCAGCGCGGCGAAATTCGCGCGCGCAGCCCCCTTCACATTGCGTTTTCACGCGTTATAGAGCGCGCCTCTGCTGGGGCGTAGCCAAGCGGTAAGGCAGCGGTTTTTGGTACCGCCATGCGAAGGTTCGAATCCTTCCGCCCCAGCCAGACCTTCCGCAAATCCCGCTTTTCCTGCCGTGCGCGCCTAACGCTCGAACACGGCGCCGTGCGGCATGGCCGCGCCGCTCCAGCCGTGGGGCCAGGCGCGCGAATCGAAGCTGAAGCCGACCTTGCCGTCGGCATCGCGGAAGGCCTCGTCGATCGTCAGCTTGCCGCTCGCCTCGTCGAGCTTGAGCAGATAAGTGCGGTCGCCCTCCTGCCCCGAGGTGATCACCAGCCGCTTGGCCTTGGGATCCCATCCGGTCCAGTGCGGCCTGTACGTCTCGTTGATCACGAGGCGCGAGACTTCCGTGGCGCGCCCGGGCGTGCCGATGTCGAGCACGACGAAGCCGTGCATCGCCGGCACGCTCTGGATCAGGAACTTGCCGACAATGGTCGGAACGCCGCACCAGCTGCCCTCGAACTGGTGGACCAGCTTTGCCTCGGGCTTGGGCGTGTCGATCCCGCTCACGCGCTGGATGCCGCAGGACAGGGTCTGGATATAGACCGCTCCGTCCGGGCCGACGCGGGCTTCCTCGGGCGAGACATGGCCATTGAGGCTCGGGCCGGGATCGAGCCGGTGGGTGCCGAGCAGCTTCAAGTCGGACAGGCGGAAGATCTGGTAGGTGTTGCTGGTCAGCAGGTAATCATCGCCCATCGGCGAATTGGTCACCAGCACCCGGTCGATCGCTGGCAGCACGGCAAGGCTGTAGGGCAACAAGCCCTCGGCGGCGAAGGCCGGATCGGCATTGCTGGCCGCGCGCACTGCCCGTCCCGTCTCGTCGATCTCGACAATCCCGCCGCTCTTGCCGCTCATCGCCGCGTGCGACATGTGGCCGCCGTGATCCTCGTACTGGAAGCTCGAGAGCACATTGCCGCTGGGCAGGCGCAGGAAGCTGTGCGGCATGGCATAGCCAGCGAGATTGCCGAAAGCGGCGATCTGGCGGGGCTTCAGGGGATCGGTGAGGTCGATCACCACGGTCTGGCCCGCATCATGATCATTGGCGAACAGCTTGCCGCTTTCGGGCATCCAGTATTCGGTGTGGTGGGGATTGTTGCTGGTCTGATCGGTGGCCGCGGTGGTGATCAGCTGGCCATAGGTGGGCGAGGCCGGATCGGCATCGATCACCGCAATGAAGTTCTTGTCCTTCGCGGCACGGTCGCCCGCCCAGACGAACAGGCGGTGTCCCTTGCCCCCCGTCTCCTCCGCCGCTGCGCCATAGGGCGCGGCCAGACAGAGCGCCGCGACCAGAGCGACAAAAGGCTTTATCTGCATATCTTCCCCCCAGGTGCCGATGCACGGCCGCAAGGCTAGCGCAGCGACTGCGCAATGGCCAGTCATCGCCCCTCCTCGCATTTTTCGCGGGCGCACCGCCCCCTTTCGCGGCTATGCTTGCGGCGGGCCTGCGGATGGCGGGCAGCAAGGGAGACGTGGCGCGATGGATCTGCAACTCGATGGGAAAACCGCACTCGTGCTCGGCGCGAGCAAGGGTCTGGGCCGCGCGATTGCCGAGAGCCTTGGCGCCGAGGGCGTCGATGTGATCACCGTCGCACGCTCGGCGGCCACCTTTGACAGCTTCCATCACATCGAGGCCGACCTCGACGATCCCGCCGCGCCGCAAGCGATCATCGCCGCTGTCGCCGCCACCGGACGCTCGCCCGATATCATCGTGCTCAATTCGGGCGGCCCGCCGCCGGGCGGCGCGGCGGAGACCACGCCGGGGCAGTTCGCTGCCGTGTTCGACCGCATGTTCAACGCCCAGCTGACGCTGGCGCAGGCCTTCCTTCCGGCGATGCGCGCGCAGGGTTTCGGGCGGATCATGGCGATTGCCTCGACCAGCCTCATCACGCCGATCCCCGGCCTCGTGCTCTCGAACGCGGTGCGCTCGATGCTCGGCTCGTGGTGCAAGACGCTGGCGAGCGAGGTCGCGGCCGACGGCGTCACGGTCAACATGCTGCTGCCCGGCCAGATCGAAACCGACCGGCTTACTAGCGTCCACGCCATGATGGCACAGGGCAGCGGCCAGACGGCAGAGGATGTGCGCGCCCGCTCGGTCGCTGCAATCCCCGCGCGCCGCCTCGGCAAGCCGGAAGAGTTCGGCGATATCGCCGCCTTCCTCGCCAGCCCGCGCGCGGCCTTCATCACCGGCTGCGCGATCAAGGTCGACGGCGGGCAGACCGCGACGCTCTAGAGCACTTTCAAGTGCTCTAGAAGGTCATGAACAGTCCGATATTGGCGGTGTGATCCACCCGGTCCGGCCCGGTTCGCACCACATATTGGTTGAGATAGCCCGGCACGAGTTCGGCCTGCTTCGACAGCGGCACCGAGACCCCGACGAAATTGCGCCACAGCGACAGCCCGCCGCGCTGCACCGCGGTTTCGTTGAGGTCGATAAAGGGCTCGGTAAAGGCGACGAGCTTGTTCGACTTGGCGATCGGCACCCTCACCTGCACGAACTGGCGCAGCCGCCACGCGGTGCCCTCGCTCTCCTCGAAGGTGCGCTGTTCGAGCCTGGTGCGGGCATCGAGCGTGACCCCGCCCTCGGTCTCGATCAGGCGGTGGTTGAATTCCTGATAGAAGCGGTGCTCGTTGCGGCGCACCGGGCCGATAGGATCGGTCAGGACATAGGCATAGCCTGCGCCGATGCTGGTCTGCTTGTCGATCCGGTAGCCGACCATCGAGCGCAGCAGCAACTGGCCCAGCCGTCCGGCATCATCGGTAAAGCGCTCCTGCGCTTCCAGCCGCACGAAGACCTTTTCGCTGGCATTGATCGTGGCAAACTGGGCGAGCCAGATATTGGCATCCTCCTCGGCTGCGCGGGCCGGGGCGGCGATCATGCCAAGGGCGGCAAGACACAGAAATCGCGGGACGAAAGGCGGCATGGGGAAAGCCTCGTGGCGAAGGACCGGAGCTGATGCCGATAGGCCCGCGCGGGTTGGCAGGGCGATAGCGCCGGTATGCGTATTCCACCGCGAGGGCAAGGAGCCTTGAAACCACCGCCGCGTGGGGGCATCACCGGAAACGGGAGACAAGGGAGAGGGATATGCACAAGACGGTTACCAGCGCGGGCGCCGCGCTGTTGGCGATCACTATGGCGAGCGGCGCTGCCGCACAGCAGGCGGCGGCAGGATCGCCGCCCTCGGAGGCGACCATCGCCGCCCAGCAGGCGGTTCGCCCGACCCTGCCCCCCGAAGGCACGCGCGATGCCGATTTTGCCCGCCGCGGCTTTGTCGCAACGCTGACCGATCCGCTGATCCGCAATGCCGCCGGCGCGCCGGTGTGGAACCTTGCCGCCTATGATTTCGTCGAAGGCCCGGCACCGGCCAGCGTCAATCCCAGCCTGTGGCGGCACATGGGCCACCTGAGGCACCACGGCCTGTTCCAGGTCAGCGCCAATGTCTGGCAGGTGCGCGGCTTTGACGTGTCGAACATGACCGTGGTCAAGGGCAAGACCGGCTGGATCGTGATCGATCCGCTCACCAGCACCGAAACCGCCAAGGCGGCGATCGATCTGGTCAACGCCAAGCTCGGCGCGCGGCCGGTCACCGCGGTGATCTATTCCCACAGCCATGGCGACCATTTCGGCGGCGTGCGCGGTCTGGTTGCGGACGGCGAGGTTTCCTCGGGCAAGGTCGCGGTGATCGCGCCGGAAGGCTTCATGGAAGAAGCCACTTCCGAAAACGTCATGGCGGGCGGCGCGATGATGCGGCGCGCGGCCTACCAGTTCGGCACCGGCCTTGCGCCAGGCCCGATGGGGCAGATGGGCAGCGGCATCGGGCGCGGACTTTCGGGCGGCACCCTCTCGTTGATCCCCCCGACCGACACCATCGCCAGGACCGGCGAGACCCGCGTGGTCGACGGCGTGACGCTCGAATTCCAGATCGTCTCGGGCACCGAGGCCCCGGCGGAATTCAACGTCTTCATCGAGCCGGAAAAGACCTTCCTCGCCGCCGAGATCGCGACCTGTTCCCTGCACAACATCCTCACCCCGCGCGGGGCCAAGGTGCGCGATGCGCGGGCCTGGGCGCATTATCTCGATGAAGCAGCCCTCACCTATGCGCCCCGCAGCGATGCGGTGATCTCCAGCCATTGCTGGCCGGTCTTCGGGCGCGCCGAGGGCACGGCATGGCTCACCGCCCAGCGCGACAATTACCGCTGGCTCCACGATCAGACCGTGCGCCGGATGAACCGCGGCGAGACCATGGACGAGATCGCCGAGGCGCTCGAAAACGCGCCCCCGCCGGGCAATGGCAGCGAATGGTCGACCCGCGGCTATTACGGCACGATCAGCCACAACGCCAAGGCGATCTACCAGTTCTACCTTGGCTGGTATGATGCCGTGCCCGCCAATCTCCACCGCTATCCCCCGGTCGAACGGGCGACCAAGCTGGTCGATGCGATGGGCGGCGTAGACCGCGTGCTGGCGCTCGCGGAGAACGCCTTTGCTGCGGGCGATTATCGCTGGTCGTCCGACCTTCTGCAAAATCTCGTCTTTGCCGAGCCCGCCAATGACAAGGCCAAGGCGCTGCTCGCCAAGTCCTACGAACAGCAGGGCTACCAGTCCGAAAGCGCGATCTGGCGCAACCAGTTCCTTGCCGCCGCCGGCGAACTGCGGAATGGGCGGGTCGATCGCAGCGCCGCGCAGAGCAACGACATGATCGCCGCGCTCTCGACGCAGGAATTGCTCGATTCCGCCGCCACCCGCTTCGCACCGGAAAAGCCGGGTCCGCGCGGGATCACCATCGCGATCGACATTCCCGATCGCAAGGAACAGGCGATGATCGAGGTCACCGGTCAGGCGATGATCGGGCGCATCGGGATGCTTCCCGCCAAGCCCGACATCACCATCCGCGGGCCGCGCCGCGCCATGCTGGCGCTGTTTTTCGTCAAGGTGCCGGTGAACACGGTCAAGGGCATGGAAGGGGTGACGATCACCGGCGATCTGGCCGCATTGCAGGCACTGATCGATGCGATGGACCCGATGCCGCACGGCTTTGATATCGTGACGCCGTAACACGCCCGCGAAGGACATGGCGGGGCTCGTGCGTTAGGGGGATGAAACGGCGCGGGCTAACGTGCGCGCCGCGTGCGAATTCGAGGAGCACCGGATCATCATGAGCCCTGCCAGCATTGCTCTCAACCGCTTCGGCTACGGCCTTGCGCGCGGTGCGGCGGTGCCGCGTGATCCCAAGGCGTGGCTGCTCTTGCAGATCGAAGCCTTCGATCCCGCCCCGCCCGCGATTGCCGCCCGCGCCGAGACCCGCGGTCGCAGCGCCGAGATGCTCGAAACCCTGCGCAGCTTCCGCGACCGGGTGCGCGAAATGGGCGAGCCTGGGATGGCCGAAGGCGCCATGCCGCCCGCGATGGCCGAGGCGGGCGCAGACAACCCCCGCGCCGCTGCGCTCGCCGGCCTGCCGCCCGAATATCGCGCCAAGGTGCTCGAAGCGCGCCGCGTGGCGATCGAGGATCTCGCCACCAGCGTGAATGTAGCGGTGGCGAGCGAAACGCCGCTGATCGAGCGGCTGGTGCATTTCTGGTCGAACCATTTCAGCGTCTCGCTCGGCAAGCCCGGCACGCAGTTCGAAGTCGGCCCGCATCAATTCACCGCGATCCGCCCGCATGTGCTCGGCAAGTTTTCCGATCTCCTTAAGGCGGCGGTGCTGCATCCGGCGATGCTGCTCTATCTCGACCAGTTCCAGTCGATCGGCCCCGATGCGCCGTTGCAGCGCCTGCGCGCCCGCCGTGCCAATGCCGAGGCACGCCCGCGCGGCCTCAACGAGAACCTCGCGCGCGAGATCCTCGAACTCCACACCTTGGGCGTGCATGGCGGCTATGTGCAGGCCGACGTCACCGAATTTGCCCGCGCGCTGACCGGCTGGACGGTGCCCGGGATCGGGCGGATCGGCCGCTTTGCCGTCGATCAGGCGAGCGGGGCGGCTTTCGTGCCGCCCGCGCATGAACCCGGCGAGCGCATGATCATGGGCAAGCGCTATGCCGAAGGCGGGGCAGAGCAGGCGATCGCGATCCTCGATGATCTTGCCGCCCACCCTTCGACCGCGCGGTTCATCGCCACCAAATTCGCGCGCCACTTTGCCGGTGACACGCCGCCGGACAGCCTCGTGGCGCGGCTCGAAGCCGATTTCCGCAGCACCGGCGGCGATCTTGCCAGCCTTACCACCACGCTGGTCAATTCGCCCGAGGCCTGGGCGCCGGGGCCGGTCAAGTTCCGCAGCCCGTTCGAGTGGTTCATCGCCGCCTTGCGCCTCTCGGGCCTTGAAAGCATGCCGTCGCAGCGCATCGCCGCGGCCCTCAATGAACTCGGCCAATCCCCGTGGCGCGCGCCCTCGCCTGCCGGTTATGACGATCTCGCCGCCAGCTGGGCCGCGCCCGATGTGATCTGGCGCCGCGCCGAACTGGCCGAGCGTCTGGCACAGGCCGCACCTTCCGAAGCTGTGCTGGCCCGCGCCGAGGCCGCCTTCCCCGATGCCCTGAGCGACACCACGCGCACCTGGCTGACCCGCGCCGAAAGCGGGCGGCAGGCCCTCGCGCTGCTGCTCGTCGCCCCTGAAATGATGCGGAGGTAGACCGCCATGCTCACCCGTCTTGATCGCCGCACCCTGCTCGCCGGAGCGCTTGCGCTCGGGGCCAGCGGGCTGGCCCTGCCCAATATCGCTCTGGCCCAGACCACGGGGCCGAAGAAGCTCCTCTTCGTTCTGCTGCGCGGTGCGGCCGATGGCCTCTCGATGCTTGCTCCGGTGGGCGATCCCGGCTTCGAGAGCCTGCGCGGGGCAGCACTGGCCGATTATGCCGCTGCGCCCAAAATCGGCAGCTTCTTCGCGCTCCACCCTGCCCTTGCCGAGGTCGGCAAGGCGGCGGCGGCGGGCGAGGCGCTGTTCATCCACGGCGCGGCGACGGTCTATCGCGAGCGTTCGCATTTTGACGGGCAGAACCTGCTCGAAACCGGCGGCACCGCGCCCTATGCGAGCAAGGATGGCTGGCTCAACCGCCTCACCGCGCTGCTGGGCGAGAGCGGCCATGCCGCCCCGCCGCGCGCGCTGGCGATTGCCCCTGCCGTGCCGCTGGCGCTGCGCGGAGCGGCGCCCGTATCGAGCTATGCTCCTTCGGCCTTGCCGGCGGCCAGCAGCGACTTCCTGACCCGCGTGGGTGCGCTCTACGAGGCGGACAGCGAGCTCGCCGGCCTGTGGTCGCGCGCGCTCGAAACCCGGGCGATGGCAGGCGACGACAGCCTCAACAACCTGCGCGATGCCGCCGCCAATGGCACGCTGGTCGCCTCGCTGATGCAAGGCGAGCGTGGGGCAGGCATTGCCATGATCGAGATCGACGGCTGGGACACCCACGCCAACCAGCGCGGCGTCTTTGCCCGGCAGGCGCGCGGGCTCGACGCGCTGCTCGCCGCTTTCCGCACCGGCATGGCGAGCGAATGGCGCGACACGATGGTGCTGGTGGCGACCGAATTCGGCCGCACCGCGAAGCTCAACGGCACCAATGGCACCGATCACGGCACTGCGAGCGCGGCGATGATCCTCGGCGGCGCGGTCAAGGGCGGCAAGGTGCTGGCCGACTGGCCGGGCCTCGCCGCGAGCCAGCTCTATGAAGGCCGCGACCTTGCCCCGACCATCGCGCTCGAAGCCGTGCTGGCGGGCGCGGTGGCCGAGCACCTGCGGCTCGATCCGGCGCTGACCCTGGCGCGGCTGTTCCCGGGACGGACGGCGAAACCGCTGGGCGGCTTCCTGAAGACCTAGAAGGAACACTCCGCAGCCGCATCGCCCTCGCTGCGGGTGATCTCGCTGATCTGGAAGGCGAAGGGCGCGGTCGAGCTGAAGGTCAGCTTGCCGCCCGCCTCGCCGAGGCAGGCCTTGGACAGCACCATTTCGCGCCAGCCCTTGCCCTCGGCCACCGAGAGGCCCTGGGTGATGTCGAGCGCTGTGCCGCCTGCCGTGACCGTCACGGGTGCGGCCGGACGGCTCGTCACGGAATAGGAAATCCGCCAGGCGGCATCGCTGGCGGGGCCGGTTAGCGTGATCTTCGCGCCCGGTCCGAAGGCGATGCGCCGCGCATCTTCCTGCGCGCGGCGATCGACGCCGGTGACGACGATCCCGTTGCCGCTCCCGCGCAGATCGGGAAGCAGGGCATTATCCGCCACCGCCTGCACCCGCGCGCCGAGCTTGCCGCTGGCGAACCAGGCTGCGCCATTGTCATGGGTCAGCGCGCCGCAGGTCTCGTCGAGCGGCGGCAGGGTGCCATTGGCGGCATAGGTCAAGCCGTGGCCGACCGAGAAGAGCGCCCCTTCCGGCCCGTTGACCGGCGCGCCGTCGCAGCGGGCGGGCCAGCTGAAAGAGAGCTTTCCGCTGGGCGCGCGGGCGCCGAACAGCACGTCGGCCACCCCTGCCCCCTCGCTGCCCGGCAGCCATGCCGCGACAAAGGCATCGGCCGCGTTGAGCTCGCGGTTGACCCACATGGGGCGGCCCGAAAGGAACACTGCCACGGTCTTGATCCCGCGCGCGCGATAGGCCTTGAGGAGGTTCAAGCCCTCATCGTCGCGGAAGGCGAGATCCTTCCTGTCGCCGACGAATTCGGCATAGGGCGGCTCGCCGAAGACGACGATGGCGACGTCGGGAGAGCCGGTGCTGCTGCCCTTGGGCGCGAGAACGGCGGTGCTGCCCGCAGCCTTGGCGGCCGCGGCAATCCCGCTCCAGATCGAGGTTGCGCCGGGGAAATCGGCTGCGGTCAGATCGCCGCCGCCCTGCCAGGTGACCGACCAGCCGCCGGCCTGCTGCGGGATATTGTCCGCCGCGCTCCCCGCGACTTCGATCACCGCGCCCGGCTTTAGCGGCAACACGCCCGCATTCTTGAGCAGCACCTGCGATTTCGCCACCGCCTCGCGCGCAATCGCGCGGTGTTCGGGCGAGCCGAGCAGGTCCCACTTGCCTCCCAGCGCGCGCGCCGAGGGCTTCACCTCGCCATCGAAAATGCCCAGCGCCTGCTTGAGGCGCAGCACCCGCAGCACCGCCTCGTCGAGCCGCGCCATGGGGATGGTGCCATCCTTGACCTGTTTCAGCAGCGAGGCGTGGAGTTCCTTCCAATTCTCCGGCACCATGTAGACATCAAGTCCGGCGAGCAGCGCCTGCGGGCAATCGCCATTGGTGCAGCCCTTGACCTGCCCGTGGCCGTTCCAGTCGCCCACGACGACACCCCCGAAGCCGAGGTTGCCGCGCAGTTCATCCGTCAGCAGCGGCTTGTTGCCGTGCATCTTGGAGCCGTTGATCGAGTTGAAACTCGCCATGACGCTGGCGACACCGGCATTGATCGCAGCCGGATAGGGCGCGGCATGGATCGCCATCAAGGCCTTGATGTCGCCATTGACGTCGCCCTGATCGACCCCCTGCGCAGTGCCCCCATCGCCGAAATAGTGCTTCGCTGTGGCAGCAACCTTGCCCTTGCCGAGAAAGCCGGGTTCGCCCGGGCGGCCCTGAAGTCCCTCGATCATCGCCGCGCCGAGGCGGGTGACGAGTTCGGGGTTTTCCGAGTAGCTCTCATAGGTGCGCCCCCAGCGATCATCACGCGCAACCGCGATGGTGGGCGCGAAGGTCCAGTCGAGCCCGGTCACCTCGATCTCGATCGCGGTTGCCGCGCCGATCCGGCGGATCAGATCGGCATCGCCTGTCGCGCCCAGAGCGATATTGTGGGGGAAGACAGTGGCGCCGGGCACATTGGCGTGGCCGTGCACGGCATCGGTCGCCCACAGCGCCGGGATCGCCGGTTCGCCGCCGGGCAGCGGCGCACTCGAGGCCTCCCAATAGGCATCGGCAAGCTTCAGCCAGTCGGTCGCGGGCGCCTTGTCATTGCCATAGGGGCCGGAATTGCCGCCGTTGAGGATCGTGCCGAAGCGGTATTGGCGCACATCCTCGGGCGTGATCGAGCCGATGTCGGGCTGGATGATCTGCGCGATCTTGTGTTCAAGGCTCATCTGCGCGAGCAGGGCCTCGGGGGTCGGACGCGCGGGCGCGGCAGGAACGGACGCGGCAGGCGCGTCGGCCTCGGGGGCCGGACCGGCAGATGGCAACTCGGCATGGGCTGCACAGCCCGCCAGAAGCGCGGCAAACCCGACACTTCCTGCAAGCTGGCTGAAAATCTTAGACGTCACCAGGCGAGTCCCTCCCAAGACCGATGCTGTGCTGGCCATACGCCCCTTGAGAACGTTATCAAGATACTACATCTCGCGTCCGTTTTTGCAAGGCCCAAGCGCGCGGGCGCGCTATCCCTTGAACGGGCGGGCGAAGGAGGCGAGCAGCGCGGCGCTCGCGAAGGCAAGGCCGGCAAACAGCACGAACAGCGCCGAATAGCCCATGCCCGGCACCAGCAGCACCGTGAGCCACGGCATCACCATCGCCGGAAGCGTGTTGGTGAGGTTGAACAGCCCGAGATCGCGCCCGCGATGCTGCGGGGCGGGCAGCACGCGCAGGGTCTGGCTGGCGTGGAGCGAAAGGAAGATCGCCGCGGCAATCGCGAACAGCACATAGCCCGCAATCGCCTGCGTCAGGCTCGCGGCGGCAGCCATCACCAACAGGCCGCAGGCGCACAGCAGCGCGCACAGCGCGAGCGGCAGGATCGGTCGGCCATGCCGGTCCGACCAGCGTCCGGCCAGCAGCGAGAGCGGCACGGCGCAGACCAGCACGACGGAAAAGATATTGGCCGCGGCATTCTCGGGATAGCCGGGCGCAAGCGAGCGCAGCCAGAACAGCAGGAAGGCGAACATCCCGCCTTCGGCCACCTGCACCAGAAACCGCGCCGCCCACATCCGGCGCACCGCATGATCGGGGCGCTGAGGCGCATCGGGATGCGCGCTTTCGGGCGGCATCAGCAATTCGCGCCGCGCACGTCCACCGCCGGCCAGCACCGCCGGCAGGACCAGCGCCGCCACCAGCCCGGCGACCAGCCACAAGCGCCATTCCTCCGGTACGAAGGCGCCGAAGGTAACCAGCGATCCGGCCAGTGCGCCCATCGCAGGCGACAGCGCCAGCGCGCCGCCGAGCAGCCCTTTCTGGCTATCGGGAAAGCAGTCCCCCGCCCAGGCCGCCAGCGGGGCGAGCATGAGATTAAGCCCGACCTGCCAGGCCATCACCAGCAGCACCAGCGTGGTCGCCGACCGCGCCTCGCCCACCATCACCAGCAGCCCGCCCGAAAGCAGCAGTCCGGCGAGAATCCACGGGCGGCGGGTGCGGGTCCGGTCGCTCAGCATCCCCACCGCAATATTGGCAATGCTCGCCACCACCGCGCCGGAGAAGGTCACCTGCGCCAGCAGGGCGACATCCTCGCCCCCCTGCAATTCGGCGATGCGCTGGGGGAGGAGCACGGTCAGCAGCGGGACATAGGCGACCGCCCCGCCCGCAGCGGCGAGGGCATAGAGCAGCAGGAACCATCCGGGCTGGCGCCCCGGTTCCGGCTGCGGAAGCGTGCTCAAGTCCTGACCGGCGCAGGCGCGGTGGACAGGCGCTCGACCAGCCCTGCGGCAACCTCGATCACCCCGTCATCCGCGCCGTCCTCGCCGCGCGCGATCAGCTGCTCGACCGCGCGGCTGACAGTTTCGGCAATCGGCTGGTCGATCGCGGTCAGCGGCGGCTGGGTGAAGCGCACGATCGGGGTGTTGTCGAAGGAGACGAGCGAGAGATCGCCCGGCACCTTCAATCCGCGATCGCGCGCCACTTCGAGCGCGGCCAGCGCCATCTGGTCGGACGAGGCGATGATCGCGGTGCAATCGGGATTGCGATCGAGCAGCGCGCGCGCCGCCCGGGTGCCGGATTCATAGCCGAAATCGCCCGCCTCCAGCAGGCCCTCGGACGGCAGGCCGCGCTCGGCCAGCGCGCGCTTCCAGCCCTCGATACGCCAGGTGCTGAGGCTGTATTGCTGAGGCCCGGCGATCATCGCGATCTTGCGATGCCCCAGATCGGCGAGCCGCGTGGCGGCGAGGTGTGCTGCGCCTTCATCGCCCATTGTCAGCGCAATCCCCGGCCCCGGCGCGTTCGATCCGATCCGCGCAAAAGGAATGCCGCGTGTCGTCAGCAGGCCGGTGATCAGCGGATTTTCCGAGTGCGGCGGGGTCAGGATCACCCCGTCGGGCTGCAAGGCCGAGATCGCTGCGCCGAGCTCGCGCTCGACATGATCGGAATGGGTGTCGATCAGCTCCACCATCATGCGGTAGCCGTGCTTAGAACAGGTCAGGATCCCGCCGAGCAGCATCTGGTCGACCCAGTCCGTGCCGCGCCGCTCGCGCCAATCGGCCAGCGTGCGCTCGCGATCGTTGATGGCCAGGATGATATAGGAGCGCGAGCCGCTCATGCGCTGTGCCGCGAGGCTCGGGACATAGCCCAGCCGCTCAATCGAGGCGCGCACCTTGTCGCGCACCTGCGCACGCACGTTCGGGCCGCCGTTGACGACGCGGCTCACGGTCTGGAGCGAGACCCCGGCGTCCTCCGCGACCTCCCTGATCGTGACTGTCTTGCGCCCCCGCGCCATGCTGCTTTCAACCCCGTCCGCTCTACCTGATGCAGGCCCGTCCCTTTTGGGGATCGCTGGCGCAGGTGTAGACCCTGATCCAATCGACAGCGAATTGCGCGGGAAAGCTCTCCTTCGCAACCCTTTTCGCGTTGTTTTCTTCCGACAACCGCCCGCCCACGGCCAGGTTGGCCATGATGTAGAACGGGCGGTCGAAGGGCGCGGCGGGATTGCCGCGAGCGAGCGGGGAGGCGGTGCTCCACTTCTCGGCCGGGACCGTGAGATGCACGCGGTCATCGACGAGGAAGCGGATCAGCCCCTCGCCCCACTCCACCGCATAGACATGGAAATCATCCGAAGGCAGCGCCAGATCGGGCAGCGCATTGCGGTGATCGACAAAGCGGTTCTTCGGCGCAAGATCGCCGAAATGAAGCGCGCTGATGGTGCGGTTCTCGCCCCTGCCGCCTGCGCATTTGGGGCATTTCGCGCCGATATTGACCGCTTCGAGAATGTCGATCTCGCCCGAGAGGGGCCAGGGGCCGTAGATATCCTCCGACGGCATCATCCACACCGCCGGCCATGTCCCCTGCCCCGCGGGCACCTTGGCGCGCACCTCGATCCGGCCATAGCGCCAGGCGTGCAGGCCCCGGGTGCGGATCTTGCCCGAGGTATAGGGCTGGACCAGCCGGGGATTGGGCCTTTCGGCAATCTCGGGCGGGCGCGCCGGGCCGACAAAGCGCTCCTTCTTTGCCTTCAGCAGCAGCAGCCCGTCTTCCACCGCGATATTGTCGGGCCGGTCGGTGTAGCACTGCCGCTCGTAATTGCCCCCGCCCCAGCACGATTCCTCAGGGATCCACTTGCTGCGATCGAGCGCGGGACCGTCGAACTCGTCGGCCCACACCAGCTCCCAGCCGGCCCCTTCGAGCGGCGCGAGGGGCTGCGGCGCCTCGGCGGGCGGGGCCGCCCCCAAAAGCAGCAGGGCTGCCGAGAGCGTTCCCGCCTTCAGCAGCCCTGCCATTGTCACGGGTCTTGCCTGCTTAGAAGTCGAAGCGGGCAAGGAAGGTGAAGCGGCGGTCGTTGCGGAACGCCGAGCGCTGGACCCGGGTGCCGTCAAAGTCGATCACCTGCGAGGTGCGGAACACCTCGTCGAGCAGGTTCACGCCCTGAACCCCGAGCTTCACGCCGTCCATCACCGTCACGAACACCGACGCGTCGAGCTGGCCGGTCTCCTCGCCCCAGATCGGCGAGAAGGGGAAGATGTCGTCACGCGGGGTGATCACGAAGGCCGAACGCCAGTTATAGGCAGCGCGGGCCGACAGCCAGTCCTTCTCGTAGAACAGCGTCGCGTTAACGGTGTGCTTGGAGATCCCGGCGAGCGGCTGGAAGGCCGCGAAATCGCCCTGGTTGTTGGCAAGGTTGGTGTTCCGGAAATCACCGCCGTCGACATAGGTGTAGGTCAGCTGCGTACCGAACCCGCTCAGCAGACCCGGCAGGAAGTCGTAGGTCTGCTGATAGGCGATTTCGACACCCTTGAGCAGGCCATCCTGGCGGTTGTCCGGCCCGTTGACCTCGACATCGAGATCCAGCCCGCCGGGGCTCACGAAGTTCACCAGATCGATGCCGTTGTTGACGATCCCCTTGATGTCCTTGGCGAAAGCCGAAAGGGTGAGCGAGCCGACCCGGTCGAAATACCACTCGACCGAGAGGTCGTAGTTCCAGCTCTGGATCGGGCGCAGGTTGCGGTTGCCGGTGAACAGCTGGAACAGCGGGCCCGTGGCCAGCGTGCCTTCCGCCCGAAGGTCTGCCGTGTTGTCGCCGATCCCGCCGCCGGAGCGGAAAGCCGCAAGGTCGGGGCGCGACATGCCCTTCGAGACCGCTGCACGGAACAAGAGGCCATCGCCGGTATCGAGCAGCGCGTTGAAGCTCGGCAGCCAGTTTTCGAAGGTCACGGCCCGGTCATCGAGCACGATTTCCCCGGTATGCGCCGCCGCGAATTCTGCGAGGCGACCCGCAGGCAGGCTGCAGAAGGCCGGACGCTGGTCAGCCGGCAACTGCTGCGCGCGGCTGCACGCAGCGGTGACTTCCGAAAGCTCGGCTACACCATTGCCATTGCCGCCCGAGGCGACGTTGTCGAAGAAGAACGGGTTCGGGAAGCCGATGAGGCCCGCCGCCCGCACTTCGGTTTCGACATAGCGCAGGCCGAAGTTACCCGAAATCTTCCAGCCGTTGTCGAAGTCCGTGCCGTAATCGATCCGGGCGAAAGCGGCCTTGGTGGTTTCGGCGACGTTGCTGATCTCGTTTTCGCAGAACGGCGTGCAGCGCGTGCTCTGGCCAGTCACCGCATTGGTGAAACTGCGGTTGTTGACGCCGAAGAACGGGTTGGGCGTCTGCGAGAAGGTGTTGATCGCACCGGCCTGCGTGGCCGAAGCGCCCGAGAGGTATTCCTGCAGGAAGCTGTCAGCCCCGAAGAAATGTGCCCCGCCCGGCAGCGGAGCCGGCGCATTGCCGCGCTGGAAGCCGTTGTCGAAGGGCGAACGCAGGTTGGCGAAGGCCGGGAAATCATCGACGAAGGCACCGCCCCCGATCGCGAATTCCTGGCCCGGAAGGCCGGTGAAGAAGCGGCCTGGACGGAAACCGCCGGTGGCAGCACAACCCGGACCGGCATTCCACGGGGCGCAGCCCGCGCGGCCCGCCCAGGGTGCCGAAAGGTTGCCCCAGGTGCTGAAGTTGGTGTCGCGGGTGGTCTGATCACGTTCCGACCAGCGCGCGCCGAACTTGACCTGCTTGAAGAAGCCGTCCTCGCTGATGTCGTATTCGGCATCGAAGCGCAGCGTGTCGAGCTGGCCTTCGTTGCGGGCGATCGAGTCGAGCAGGAACCAGTAATAGGTGTTGCGGCCGGAGGTGAAGTAGTCCGCCGGAGCGCCCGGAGGCGCGAGGAACTGCACCTGCGGCACGTTGCCGCTCATATCGAGATCGATATTGGCCCAGGTCGCCATCGTGCCGATGATCGAATCCTGCCGCAGATCGGATTCGATGTGCTGGCCTTCGAAATTGACGCGGAAGCGATCGGTGATGCTCCAGTCAACGTCGATCGAGACATCCTGCGTCATCGCGCGGGTCTCGCGCTCGAAGCGCAGCAGTTCGAGCGGAATGCCGCCGCGACCGAAGGGGTTGGCATAGGCATCGCCGATGCGCTGGCTCAGGATGCCGCGCTGGAAGATACCGTTCTCGTCGAATTCCCAGGTGCTGCCCGCAGCCGGAACCGGGAACAGCGCGTCATCATTGACGAGCGCGATCGCCGCGTTTTCCTTGGTGAAGAAGCGGGTATCGGCGCGCAGCCATTCGGCGGTGACGACGAAGCTGCGATCCGGGCTTTCGTACTGGATCACACCCGAGACAGCCTCGCGGTCACGCTCGAGATCGGTGGTGCGCACGCCCGCGCCCTTGGGGACAACCAGCGCGCCGGCGGGCGGGAAATTGTCGGGGGTGAAGGAGGTGCCGCCGCCGGCAAAGCCGCCGCTGCCCACCGGACGCACGCGCAGACAGCCGCCAGTGAGGTTCGACGCGCGGTAGCACGGGTCACCCACCTGCGAGGCATCGGTGCGGCTGATCAGTTCGGACTTGGCATAGCCGATCTGGAAGCCGAGGGTCCCCGCATCACTTTCCCAGGTGGTCGAACCGAGCACCGAGAAGCCGGGCGACCATTCACTGGCCAGATCGCCGGTGTTGGTTTCGATCGTGCCCGCAATATGCGTGCCGCGACGATCCAGCGGCTTGCGGGTGACGAGATTGACCGTGCCCGCGATCCCGCCTTCGACCATGTCGGCGGTGAGGTTCTTGAACACCTCGACCCGGCCCAGAAGTTCGGGCGAAACTTCGTTGAAATTGAGAACGGTGCCACCATTGGCCGAGAAGATGTCGCGGCCATTGAGTTCCGAGCGCACGAAGTTGAGGCCGCGGATGATCACGCCCGTGCCTTCAACCGAGAAGCGGTCAGGGTCGGAGGGCTTTTCGAAGCGGCCGATATTGATGCCGGGCACGCGCTGGAGCGCTTCGGCGACCGAACGGTCGGGCAGCGCGCCGATATCTTCGGCGGTGATCACATCGACGAAGGTGTCGGCATTGCGCTTGATCGACTGCGCGGAGGACAGCGAGGCGCGGAAGCCGGTGACGATGATGTCGGCCTCGGGCTCTTCGGCTGCGACCTGCGCGTCCTTGTCAGCCGGTTCGGCATCCTGCGCCAGCGCCGGGCTGGCGGCAGCAATGGCGATCGCGGATGCAGTGCCCAGAGCGAACAGGCGCCGACGCGGCGCAACGCTTGCATAGTTCATGATGTGTCAAACCTCCCCTTGCCCCGCGACAGATTCGTGCCTGTCGCTGGTGCTTGCCTTGCCGGTTGTAGCGCAGATTGTTAGCGTTCTCAAGACTTGTAATCCGCGCCACATATTGCATTCTGGCAACACTTCGCGGGGCGAGAAAATCCCGGAGATACGGCCCGCAGAGGCCCGCTTGGGACCGAGGAACATATGGCAATTCAACACATAATCATCGTCGGCGGGGGAACGGCCGGATGGATGGCCGCCGCGGCTCTCTCGCGCCTCAAGGGCGGCAGGCCTGTGGAAATCACACTGATCGAATCCGAAGCGATCGGAACGGTCGGCGTTGGCGAGGCGACGATTCCGCCCTTTGTCGGCTTCAACCAGCTGCTCGGGATCGACGAGCGTGAGATGCTCAGCGAGGTCGGCGGCACCTTCAAGCTCGGCATCCAGTTCGAGAACTGGGGCAAGCTCGGGGACAGCTATATCCACCCCTTCGGCGCCTATGGCTATGTGATGGGCGGGATCAGTTTCCACCACGTGTGGCACCGCATGGCCGAGGCCGGCGACAAGCGCCCGATCCAGGTCTTCAACCTTGAGACAATGGCCGCCTATTTCGGCAAGTTCGCGCGCACCGAGGATTACAAGCGCGACGATCTGCCGCCGGTCAATTACGCCTATCACCTCGATGCGGGGCGCTATGCCGCCTATCTGCGCCGCTTTGCGGAAACCCGCGGCGTGGTGCGTCAGGAAGGCAAGGTCAGTGATGTACAGCTCGACGGCGAGAGCGGCTTCGTCACCGGCGTGACGCTCGATAGCGGCAAGCAGTTCAAGGGCGACCTCTTCATCGATTGCTCGGGCTTCCGCGGCCTCCTGATCGAGCAGGCGCTCCACACCGGCTATGACGATTGGAGCAATTACCTGCCCTGCAACCGCGCGGTGGCCTTGCCCTGCCAGCGCGAGGATGGCAGCCCGCCCCCGCCCTTCACCCGCGCCACCGCGCACTCTGCCGGCTGGCAATGGCAGGTGCCGCTCCAGCACCGGAACGGCAACGGCCACGTCTATTGTTCGAGCTACATGGAAGACCAAGAAGCGCTCGACATCCTGCTCGGCAATATCGCGGGCAAGCCGCAGGCCGAGCCCAATTTCCTGCGCTTCGTGACCGGACGGCGCAAGAAGTTCTGGAACAAGAACGTGGTCGCGCTGGGGCTGGCGGCGGGCTTCATGGAGCCGCTCGAATCAACCTCGATCCACCTCATCAACACCGGGGTGGACAAGCTGCTCTCGCTGCTCTCGCTCGACGGGATCACCCAGGCACAGGAGGATGCCTTCAACCGCCTGACGGGCCGCGAATATGCCCGCATCCGCGACTTCCTGATCCTGCACTACAACGCCACGCAGCGCAGCGATTCCGAGTTCTGGAACTATGTGCGCACCATGCCCGTGCCCGATAGCCTCACCGAGAAGGTGGCAATCTTCAAGGCCAACGGCCAGATCTTCCGCGAGGAGGACGAGCTCTTCACCGAGACCAGTTGGGCAGCGGTGATGATGGGTCAGGGGATCGCGATGGGCGGGCACAATGCCATGGCCGACGCGCTCGATCCGGCCAAGACGCGCGGCGAGATCGACGAGATGGAAAAGTCGATCCGCTACCTCGTCCAGCACATGCCCGGGCATGGCGACTATCTGAGGCGCTACTGCCCCGCGCCGATGGCGGCCTAGCCCAGCGCGAGGATCGCCAGCGCGCGTCCCGAAAGCCACGCGCCCTCGACCCGCGGGCTGTGCAGCCAGTCGCCCGCGATGCCGAGGCCAAGGCCTTCGTCGTAACGCGCGCCCTCGCCGGCCAACGCTTGCGGCAGGGCATAGAGCCAGCGGTGCGCATCCAGATGCAGCGGGACGACAGGCGCTGTGTCTGTGGCAGCGAAGAATTCGCCCAGCAACGTCCGCGCGACTTCCTCCTTGGATCGGTCGACCAGTTCAAGGCTGCGCTCCGGGCTGGCGTGGATCACCCAGGCCTCGGGCACGGCCCGCCCCGGCTTGGCGGAATTGCGCGCCGCCCATGAAACCGGCGCGGTTTCGCTGCGATAGCAGTCGGCAGCGATCGGCAGGCTATGCGCAAAGCCGGCCATCACCGCCCAGCACGGCGCGGAGGTGACACTGGCGGCAAGGCCAGCCAGTTCGGGTGCGACCTCGGCCAGCAGCACCGCGGCCTGTTCCGCCGGCACCGCGACCAGCACGCGCGCGGCGGTAAAGGCCCCGGCATCGCTCTCCACCCGCCAGCCTGCGCCCGCGCGCACAAGGCTCTCGGCCCGCACGCCCCAGCGCACGTCGAGCGGTCTGGCGAGTTCGCGGATCGGCGCGTTCATGCCGGGCACACCGACCCATGCCTCTGCGCCCGCCGCAGGCCAGCGCGCGGCAACGCCTGCCGCTTCCCAGCCCGCCACGACGGTGCGGAAGGCAGGATCGCGGGCGGTGAAATATTGCGCGCCGTGATCGAAGCTCACGTTTTCGCCCGCGATCTCCACCCGCCGCGCAGCCATGCGCCCGCCGGGACCGCGCCCCTTGTCGAGCACGATGACGCTGGCACCAGCGCTTGCGAGAATGGTAGCGCAAGCGAGGCCTGCCATGCCTGCCCCGATGATGAGATAATCGCTGCTATGTCCGTCCATCCCGCGCCAACGCACGGGACAGCAAGCGGTTTCAGGGCGCAGAGCGCGGCGGTGCGGCTTCGGCGAGGATCAGGGAAAACTGCCCTGCATCATCGGTCCAGCGCGCCCGCGGCTCCCACCCGCCCGCTTGCAGCAGCATGTTCGCTGTGCGGCGGGTGAACTTGTGGCTGTTCTCGGTGTGGATGGTCTCGCCCGCCTGCATCGCAAAGCGCCGTCCGCTGACGGTGAAGGCGAGGTCGCAGGACGCCACCAGATGCATCTCGATCCGCGCATAGTCATCGTTCCAGCGCGCCTCATGGGCAAAGTGCTCGACCGGAATGTCGCCTTGCAATTCGCGGTTGATGCGCTGGAGCAGGTTGCGGTTGAACGCCGCTGTCACCCCTTGGGGATCGTCATAGGCGGCGATCAGCACCTCCGCGTCCTTCACCAGATCCATGCCGATCAGCAGCAGCGCCCCCACCCCCAGCGCCCCGCGCATGGTGCGCAGCAGATCGGTAGCGGTGGCGGGCACCATGTTGCCGATGGTGGAGCCGGGGAAGAACCCCAGCTTGGGCAGGCCCTCCACCTCGCGCGGCAAGGTAACGGCGCGCATGAAATCCGCCTCGACCGGATAGACCGGCAGGCCGGGAAACTTGGCCGCCAGATCGCTCGCCGCCGCGCGCAGGAAATCGCCGGCAATATCGAGCGGGACATAGGCGGAAGGGGTAATCGCCGAGAGCAGCAGGGGGGTCTTGAGCGAGGAGCCCGAGCCGAACTCCACCACCGCGCGCCCCGGCCCGATCAGCGCGGCAAAATCGGCCCCGCGCGCCCGCAGGATCCCGGTCTCGGCGCGGGTGGGATAATATTCGGGCAGGCGCGTGATGTCCTCGAACAGGCGCGATCCGGCATCGTCGTAGAACCAGCGCGCCGGCACCGCCTTCTGCGGCTCGGCAAGACCGGTCAGCACATCGGCGCGAAAGGCGCGCTCGCCTGCGGCCTCGTCGTCGTCACGCACGGCCAGCACGGTCATCGCCCGGCATCGCGCGCAAGGCGCAGGCCGGTGAACTGCCAGCGCTGGTGGGGGTAGAAGAAATTGCGATAGGAGCTTCGCGAATGGCCGCGCACTGTGGCGCAGGACGCGCCGCGCAGCACCACCTGCCCGCTCATGAACTTGCCATTATACTCACCCACCGCCCCCTCGGGCGCGCGGAAGCCGGGGTACGGCAGATAGGCCGAGCGGGTGAATTGCCAGCAATCGCCGAAAAACCCCGCCCCGCCCACGGGCAGCGGCGGCGCGGCGCCATCGAGCTGGTTGCCACCGGCCGGATCATGGCTCGCAGCGATGACTTCCCATTCACCCTCGGTCGGCAAGCGCGCAGCCGCCCAGGTGGCAAAGGCATCGGCCTCGTAGAGGGAGATATGGGTGACCGGCGCGGCCGGGTCCCGCGCCTGCCAGCCCTGATGGGTGAAATGCTCGCCTTCCCGCCAGTAGAGCGGCGCGATGATCTGCTCGCGCTGCACCCATGCCCAGCCGTCCGCCAGCCACAGGCGGGGATCGACATAGCCGCCATGGGCGATGAATTCTTCCCATTCACCATTGGTGACGAGGCGGTCAGCGAGAGCGAAGGGTTCGAGCAGCACGCGGTGGCGCGGGCCTTCATTGTCGAAGGCAAAGCCCGCCCCATCATGGCCCACCAGCGCAATGCCGCCGGGATGTTCGTGCCAGCCGAGCGGCGCAGCCGGCGGGGACACGGCAGGCGCGTGCCCCTCCCACATCGCCGGCCCAAGCGGATTCTGGAACAGCGCGTGCTTGATGTCGGTCAGCAGCAATTCGATGTGCTGCTGCTCATGCGCGATGCCGAGCGCAATCAGGCCCGCCAGCGCCGGATCATCGAGCAGCGGGACCATCGCCGCATCCACCGCCGAGCGCCATTCCAGCACCTGCGCAAGCGAGGGCCGCGACAGCATCCCGCGCGCAAACCGCGAAATCCGCGCGCCTTCGGCCTCGTAATAGGAGTTGAACAGGAACGGCCAGTCGGGATGGGACAGCCGGTATCCGGGCGCCTTGTCGCGCAGCAGGAAGGTCTCCCAGAACCATGTGGTATGCGCCAGATGCCACTTGGCGGGCGAGGCGTCCTCCATCGACTGTATCGAGGCATCGGCATCGCTCAGCGGAGCCACCAGCGCCTCGGACAGGCGGCGGGTGGCATGGAACTGCGCTGGCAGCGAGGCGCTTCCCGCCGCCTGACCGGCTTGTTTCGGCTCACTGCGAGGCACGCGCATCTCCTGTTCCCGCCCGTCAGGGGATGTTCGCCCCATGACTGTCCGGCGTTACACCGAAATGACGCAAGGCGCGAGGAAGCCTGACGAAAAATGCGCCCTGCGGAGACGCCGCGGGGCAATCAGGCCGCGTCGGCGCTGATCGTGTCGCTGCGCTCGCCCGCCGCCTCGTTGAGCATTTCAGCCACGAGGAAAGCGAGTTCGAGCGACTGTTCGGCGTTGAGGCGCGGATCGCAATGCGTGTGATAGCGATCGCCGAGGCGCTCCTCGGTGATCGCCACCGCCCCGCCGACGCATTCGGTCACGTCCTGCCCGGTCATCTCGATATGGATGCCGCCCGGATGCGAGCCTTCGGCGCGGTGGACCGCAAAGAAGCCCTTCACCTCGCGCAGGATGCGGTCGAACGGGCGCGTCTTGAAGCCGGTGTCGGACTTCACGACATTGCCGTGCATCGGATCGCAGGACCACACCACCGGATGGCCCTCGCGCTGCACGGCGCGCACGAGGCGCGGCAGGCCGTCCTCGACCTTGTCGTGCCCGAAACGGCTGATCAGCGTCATGCGCCCGGCCTCGCGGCCCGGGTTCAGTTCGTCGAGCAGGCGGATAAGCGCATCAGGCTCCAGCGAGGGGCCGCACTTCATGCCAAGCGGATTGCCGATGCCGCGCGCGAATTCGATATGGGCCGAACCCGGGAAGCGGGTGCGATCGCCGATCCACAGCATATGCGCGCTGGTGGCATACCAGTCCCCGGTAAGCGAATCGCGCCGGGTCAGCGCCTGTTCGTAGGGCAGCAGCAGGCTTTCATGGCTGGTGTAGAAGCTCGTGCCCTTCAACTGCGGCACGGTGCCGGGATCGACCCCGCAGGCTTCCATGAAATCCAGCGCCTCACCGATCCGGTCGGCCATTTCGGCAAACTTGTCGGTCCACGGGGTGCGGCCCATGAAATCGAGCGTCCACTGGTGCACCTGCCGCAGGTTGGCATAGCCCCCGCCCGCAAAGGCGCGCAGCAGGTTGAGCGTGGCGGCCGCCTGCGAATAGGCGCGCACCATGCGCGCGGGATCATTGCGGCGGCTGACGGGGTCGAACTCGATCCCGTTGATATTGTCGCCAAGGTAGCTTGGCAGGGTGACATCGCCGATGGTCTCGGTCGGCGAGGAGCGCGGCTTGGCGAACTGGCCCGCCATGCGGCCCACCTTCACCACCGGGCGCTTGCTGGCGAAGGTCATGACGACCGCCATCTGGAGCAGCACGCGGAAGGTGTCGCGGATGTTGTTGGGGTGGAACTCGGCAAAGCTTTCCGCGCAGTCCCCGCCCTGCAACAGGAAGCCGTGGCCGCTCGCCACCTGCGCCAGATCGGCCTTGAGCGCCCGCGCCTCGCCGGCAAACACCAGCGGCGGATAGGACGAAAGGGTCGTCTCCGCCTCGGCCAGTTCGGCGGCGTCCTCGTAATGCGGAAGGTGCCGCGCTTCGCGGGCTTTCCAGCTGTCCGGGGTCCAGATCTCGGGCACGTTCAATACTCTTTCTCGTCGGCGCGCTTTTGTCCTGCGCGGGGGCGCCCGCTACAGGAGGCGCGTTTCATATGTAAAGCGGCAATGCCTTCTGCGACAACTTTATTTCCCGCGCTCTGTCATTGCCTCCGGCGATCAGCGCCCCGTCATGGCAGGCGCGACCGGCTTGGGCGGTGCAGCGGGCGCTGACGACGGAGCGCTCGCCAGCTGCTGGCCTTCGGGGATGATCGCCAGCCGGAACGGCACGCCCTTGGCCAGATAACGATCGGCGAGGAACTGCATCACCTGCGGGCTGGTCTGCGAATAATCCCCCAGCAGGGTGCGCAGCAAGGGGACGCGCTGCGGGTCCTGCGTCGCGCCTTCGAGGTTGTAGAGCCAGAACTGGTTGCCGGTCGATGCGCGCCGGATCAGCTGGGCAAGCGGCTCGGTGACGCGGGCCAGCTCGTCGGCTGTGGGCGGATTGGTCGCCAGATCCTTGGCGATCCGGTCGGCCTCGGCGAAGAACACCGGCACGAATTCGGGTTCAAGCTGCGCCAGCGCGGTGATCCGCCCGCCGCTCGGCAGATCCTCGGGCCACTTGGAAAAGACCTGCGGCGAATAGCTCGCGCCGGCGCGTTCGCGCAGGGCATCGAGCAGGCGGTTGTTGAACAGCTGGGTGAGGATTTCGATCTGGCGGCTTTCGCGCAAGCTCGCGACCCCGCCCCCGCTCGGCCAGGCGACCACGGCGGCCGCCTGGTTGGGATCGCCGCGGTGGGTGAGAACCGCCGGCTTGTCCGCGGTCGGCGCAAAACCCGGCACGCGGGCAGCCACATCGGCCGGGATCGCCATGCGCGGCGGCAGGGCGCCGAAGGTGAGGCGCAATTGCTCGATGATCTTGGCCTGGTCGAATTCGCCGAACACCAGCACCTCGATCGGCCCCTGCTTCAAGAGCGGTTCCCACACCTTGCGGAAGCCTTCGGGCGTGGCCGCCTTGAGCGCGGCCGGATCGGGCGTGGCAAAGCGCGGGTCCTTGGCGGTCACGAGATATTCGAGATCGCGATTGAGGATGCCGCCGGGGCTGGTGGAGAAGGTGTTGTAGGCCAGTTCCGAGGCAGCCTTGGCGCGGATCACCGGATCAGCGTCCCAGCGCGGCATCCCGAGCTTTGCGGCAAACAGATAGAGCTGGTCGGCCACGTCCTCCGAACGGGTCTGCGCGGTCAGCGTGAACACCGCATCGTCGATCGCGAAGTCGAAGCCGAGCTTGCGGCCCGTGCTCAGCCGGTCGATCTCGTTCTGGCCGAGCTCGCCCAGCCCCGAGCCGACCAGCGCTGCCTCGCCGAGCGGGGCATAGACCGCCGAATCCTTGTCGAAGGCCCGGTAGCCCGCGCCAAAGCGCACCCGCACCGTCACGCGGCCGGGTTCGGCATCATTGGCCCACACCAGCGCCTTGACGCCATTGGCGAAGTCGACCTGCTGGATTTCGAGCACGCCGAGCGGCTTCTGCGCTGCAATCGTGCCGGGTGCGCCGACGGGCGGAAGCTCGTCAAAGGAAATGGCGTTCGCCGCCAGCCGCGCGCTGCTATCGACCTTGGCCTCGCTCGCCAGCGCCAGCTTGAGCGCGGCGACATCGGCCTCGCCAGCCTGCGGAGTGACATAGACCGAGCGGGTCACCACGCCTTCGAACAGGCCCTTGGTGCGCTCCAGCACCTCGGCCGGTGTCAGACGCGGCTTCATGCCGCGGAACACGTCGAGGACCACCTGCGGCGCGGCAACGGTCTCGCGGATATCGACGGCGTTGACGAGATTGTTGACCAGGGTCGAGCCCGACTGGACGCTTTCCTGCTCGACCTCGTTGGCAAAGACCACGTCGAATTCGGCCGCCTCGCGGTCGATCTCTTCCTGCGTCGGCGGATTGACCAGCGCATCGGCGATCACGCTGCGCACATCGGCGAGCGCGGCCTGCCAGTCGTTGGTGAGCGGCGCGAAGGTCACGAAGGTAGCGTCGGCCGAGCGCGAGATGTCGTCCTGCTGGACCTGCGCATAAAGGAAGCTGCCGCCGCCGCGCGCCCGCGATTCCAGCCGGCGGTTGATGATCGCCTGGGCAATCGCGTCGAGCAGCAGACCTTCATTGTAGACGATGGTATCGGTCACCGGCCGCCACGGGCGCATCACCGCAAAGGTGAGGCTGCGGGGCAGATCGGGTTCCACGCCGACGGCAAGCTCGCCGATCGGGGCGGGCATCCCCGCACTTGCCGCCGCGCCGGCCGGAGCCGCCGGGTCGCCAAAAGCGGGCGCGACGCCGGGCTTGCCGGTGCCCTTCCAGTCGCCGAACCATTGCTCGACCAGCCCCGCCAGAAGCTGGGGATCGGCATCACCGGCGACGATGATCGTGGTGTTTTCGGGACGGTACCAGCGATCGTAGAAGGCCTTCACCCCCTTGCCGTTGGCAGCCTTCAAGGTCTCCTCGGTGCCGATCGGATTGCGCACCGAGAGGCGCTGGCCGGCAAAGAAGGTCTGGCGCGTCAGGTCGGCCATGCGCAGCCCTGCCCCGCCGCGCTCGCGCTTTTCGGCCAGCACGATCGGGCGTTCCGCGCCGACGTTCCCGTCATTGAGCACCGGCTCGCGGATCATGCCCGACAGGAGCTTGAAGCTCTCTGACAGCTTGGCCGGATTGATATCGGGAATGTCGAGCTTGTAGACCGTGTGGGTCGGCGTGGTTTCGGCGTTGGCATCGCTGCCGAAGGTCGCGCCCAGCCGCTGCCATGCGGCGATCGCCTCGCCCTGCCCGAGATATTTGCTCTCGCGGAACAGGAGGTGTTCGAGCAGGTGGGCAAAGCCCTGTTCGCCGTCTTCCTCGTGCAGCGATCCGGCATCCACTCGCACCCGGATCGAGATCTGGCGCGGCGGCACGCCATTGTTGCGCACCGCATAGCGCAGCCCGTTCTTCATCTCGCCGAACAGCCACTTTTCATCGGGCGGAACATCCGAGCCGCGATAGAGCCACGGGGTCGCCCCGTCGGTCTGCAAGGCCTTGGGCGCAGGGACAGGCGCGGGTGCCGGAGCGGACTGCACGGCAGCCTGCTGGGCCAGCACCGGCTGAACCACCATAACAGGAGCAATAAGAAGGGCGAAAGCGCGGGCTGCGCGGGAGAGCGACGTCATGGGCCGACATATAGGGCGGCGAAGTGTGAAGCGATAGTGAATGTATTGGCGAGCGGATTGTCCGCTTGTCGCGCGCCGCTGCGGCTCCTAGATGAGGGCCATGTTCATCGAAACCGAAACCACTCCCAATCCGTCCGCATTGAAGTTCCTGCCCGGGCAGACCGTCATGGCCGCAGGAACCCGCGAGTTCGCCACCCCCGAAAGCGCCGATGCAAGCCCGCTTGCCCAGGCGATCTTCGACACGGGCGAGGTGGTGAACGTGTTCTTCGGCGCCGATTTCGTCAGCGTCACCGCTGCCCCCGGGGCCGACTGGAGCGCATTGAAGCCGCAGGTCATCGCGATCCTGCTCGATCACTTCGTCTCCGAAGCCCCGCTCTTTACCCCCGCCACCGCCGGCGGCATCACCGTGCCTGCGCCCGAAGAGGACATGGCGGTGGAGGAACGCCCCGAGGATGCCGAGGTGATCGCGGCGATCAACGAATTGCTCGAAACCCGCGTACGCCCGGCCGTGGCCGGTGACGGCGGCGACATCGCCTATCGCGGTTTCCGCGACGGGGTGGTCTATCTGACGCTGCAAGGCTCGTGCTCGGGCTGCCCGTCGAGCACAGCGACCTTGAAGCACGGCATCGAAGGCCTGCTCAAGCACTACGTGCCCGAAGTCACCGAAGTGCGCGCCGCATGACAGTGCAGTTCCACGATCACACCCTGTCGTCGGAGGCGCTCGCCCAGCTCTTCAACGAAGCGCGCAGCTACAACGGCTGGCTCGACAAGCCTGTGTCGGATGAACAGCTCCACGCGATCTGGGATCTCGCCAAGATGGCGCCGACCTCAGCCAATATGCTCCCTGCCCGGATCGTGTGGGTCAAGTCGACTGAGGCCAAGGCAAAGCTCGCAGCCTGCGTGATGGAAGGCAACAAGGCCAAGGTTCTCGCAGCGCCCGTGACCGCCGTGATCGGCTACGACATCGATTTCCACGAGGAACTGCCCTGGCTATTCCCGCATACCGATGCGAAAAGCTGGTTCGAAGGCAATAAGGCGGGCCGCGAGGAAGGAGCCTTTCGCAACTCCTCGCTGCAAGGCGCCTATCTGATGCTCGCCGCGCGCGCCCTGGGTCTGGATGTCGGGCCGATGTCGGGGTTCGATCCGGCCGCCGTCACCGCCGCCTTCCTCGCCGATGAACCGCGCCACCGCGTCAATTTCATCTGCTCCTTCGGCTATGGCGATCCGGCGAGCATCTTCGATCGCTCCCCGCGCCCCGATTTCGGCACCTTCAACACCATCGTCTGAGCGCGCATCCCCGCTTGCACGCTCGCACCTCCTGAGGCAGGGCGAGCGCCATGCGCATGCTCGCGATCGAAACCGCCTCGGAGGCCTGCTCCATCGCTCTGTTCGAGGGCGAGGCGATCATCGCGCATGATCACCGCGTGATCGGGCGCGGCCATGCCGAGGCGCTGGTGCCGATGATCGTCGCCTTGCCCGACAAGGGGCGCGCCGACCGCATCCTCGTCAGCCTCGGCCCGGGCAGCTTCACCGGCGTGCGGATCGGCCTTGCGACTGCGCGCGCACTAGGCTTTGCCTGGGGGGCCGAGGTGCTGGGCTACCCCACCCTCGCGCTGATCGCGGCGCAGGCGCAGGCCGAGCATCCGGGCCAGCCGCTCACCATTTGCACCAATGGCGGGCATGGCGAATGGTTCGTGCAGGATTTCGGGGCTGACGGGTTGCCGGAAACCGACGTCATCTCACAGACCCCGCAGGCGGCGCAGAGCCATGTCCGCTATGCCATCGCCGCTGGGAACCGCGCGCGCCCTTTGCTCGAATCCGGTGGTGCAGGGATGGTGGCGCTAGACCTCCTGCCCGATGCCCGCGCCGTGCCGCTGCTGAACCCAGCGCTGCTTACGCCGGCGCTCGCGCCAATCTATGGCCGCGGGCCCGATGCCACCCCGATGGCGGAGCGCCTGCCGGCATGAGCGCCGCGCCTGCCCTGATTGACCGGATCATGGCGGTGATGGAGGCGGCCTTCGATCCGGCTTACGGCGAGGCGTGGAACCGCCGGCAGGTCGCCGATGCCCTGTCGATGCCCAGCACCCATGCGCTGGTGGTGGATGCCGACGGGCTGGTGATTGCCGATGATGATGCGAGCGGGCGGCCAGCGGCAGGCTTCGTGCTCAGCCGCCATGTGCTCGACGAGGAGGAGTTGCTGCTGATCGCGGTTGCCCCCGGCTGCCGCCGCCGCGGGATCGGGGCGATCCTGATCGGTCATCTGTTTGCTGCGGCTCGCAAGCGCGGCGTTAACCGTATCTATCTGGAAATGCGGCGCGGAAACCCTGCCTTGTTCCTGTATCGCAAGCTCGGATTCGAACCAATCGGCGAACGGCCAAACTATTACCGTATGGCCAATGGCGAGCGGATCGACGCGATTACTTTTGGTCGTTCGATCTAGATATTCGCATGTTCTCATTTGTTTGCTGATTACGCACTGCACACCAGTTGCCAAATTGCCAGCGAAGCGCCATGGCGGCAAAATCGGAAATATCCGAAGCACGCCCGAAGGGATTCGCGAAGAATATGGAACTCGATATGAAAGAAACGCTTATCACGCTGACCAGCGATATTGTCGCTGCGCATGTCAGCAATAATGATGTTGCCGTCACCGATCTGCCCGGCCTGATCACCAGCGTCTACACCGCCCTCGCCAATCTTGGCGAAACCCCGGTCGTCGAAGAAGCCAAGCCGCAGCCAGCCGTGGCGATCCGCAATTCGATCAAGCCGGATTACATCGTCTGTCTTGAAGACGGCAAGAAGCTGAAGATGCTCAAGCGCTATCTGCGCACCAATTTCAACATGTCGCCGGAAGAATACCGTGCGCGCTGGGGCCTGCCGGCCGACTACCCGATGGTCGCCCCCAATTACGCCGAAACCCGCCGCGATCTCGCCAAGAAGATCGGTCTTGGCCGCAAGCCGGGCGCTGGCCGCCCCCGCCGCGCCAAGAAGTAAACCAGGCATCGCACGACCGCCCTGTTGAGAGGGCGGACGGCCCGCTTGAGCAAGCAGCCCCGTCCCTGTAGGGATGGGGCTGCTTTTTGCATGAACGGGTCGCGCTTGCGAACCCTCGCCCCGGGCGATGGAGCTGTCATTGAACCAGAAGATCGATCTTGAGCAATTATGCGCGGAAAAGGGCCTGCGCATCACCGAACAGCGCCGCGTGATCGCCCGCGTGCTGTCGGAAAGCGACGATCATCCCGATGTCGAACTGCTCCACTCGCGCGCTTCGGCGATCGATTCCAAGATCTCGATCGCGACGGTCTATCGCACCGTGCGCCTGTTCGAGGAGGCGGGCATCCTCGATCGCCACGATTTCGGCGATGGCCGTTCGCGCTACGAACCCGTGCCCGAGGCGCATCACGATCACCTGATCGATGTCGAAACCGGCAAGGTGGTGGAATTTGTCGATCCCGAGGTCGAAGCGCTCCAGCGCCAGATCGCCGAGCGGCTGGGCTACCGGCTGGTCGATCACCGTATGGAACTCTACGGCGTCCGGCTGTCGCGTGACGACTGAGGACGAATTGCGCGCCGCCGCCGCGCGCGGCGAGATCACGCCGGTCTCGCCGATGGGCTGGGTGCGTCTTGGCCTGCGCACGCTCGCGCTGATAGGTCTGATCGCGGTGTTCGTGCCGCTGCACTATCTCTACCGCGCCTTCGCCTATGGCTCGCCCTTCCCGATGCTGTTCCTGCGCTATGCCGCAAGGGTGTGCGGGGCGCGGGTGGAGGTGATCGGTACCCACCTCAAGCGCGATGTCTTCTATGTCGCCAACCACCTCTCCTGGGTCGATATTCTCGCGCTGGCCGGTGCCAGCGGCACCGCCTTCGTCGCCAAGGCCGAACTGGCGCAGGCGCCGGTGGTGGGCTGGCTCGCGAGCCTCAACCGCACGGTCTTCGTCAAGCGCGAGCATCGCATGGGCGTGGCCGAGCAGATCAATGCGCTGAAGGATGCGCTGGTCGACAACTGGTCGGTCACGGTCTTCCCCGAAGGCACCACCACCGACGGGCAATCGCTGCTGCCGTTCAAGACCTCGATGCTCTCGGTGCTCGAACCGCCGCCGCCCGGCGTGCTGGTGCAGCCGGTGGTGCTCGATTACGGGCCGGTGGCCGAGTGGATCGGCTGGGTCGGGGTGGAAGGCGGGGTGAACAACGCCAAGCGGGTGCTGTCGCGCAAGGGCAGTTTCGCGCTGCGGCTGCACTATCTCGAGCCCTTCAGCCCTGAGGAATTCAAGGGCCGCAAGGCGATCAGCACCGAAGCGCGTCGCAGGATCGAGGAGGCGCTGACCGAGATCCTCGGAAAGCCGCTGCGCCCCTTCGCGCACACGGTCGAGCCGGTGCGCTACCAGCCGAAGGTCGAAAGCGCCGAGTAGGCCTTCACCCGCAGGCCATTACAGCCCCGCGCGCACCAGCCAATCGTGGAAGATCCGCACCGGGCGGCTTTCCAGCGCCACGGGCTTGCACACGAACCAGTAGGAATAGGGGCTTTCGACCGGTTTGCCGGTGAGATTGGTCAGGCGGTTGTCATTGGCGCGGCGCAGGTGATCGTCGTGCATGATCGCAATGCCGAGGCCCTGTGCGGCCGCTTCCAGCATCAGCGCACCCGAATCATAGTGGTCGATCGCGGCCGGATCCATCTGTTCCAGCCCGTTGGCCTTCTTCCACGCCACGAAGCTTTCGGGCAGTTCGTTGTGGATGAGGAAGGTCTGCTTGGCCATTGCCTCGGGGGTGATCGCGGGGCCGATCCCGCGCGCCAGTTCGCGGCTGCAGATCGCGTGGACGAGATTGTGATCGAGCCGCACCGCATGCAGCCCGCTTGCCGGGCCGCGCGACAGGATGATCGCCGCATCGAGCGTGTCACCCACCCGGTCCTCAAGATGCGGCGCGGTGTCGATATCGATGTGCAGCAGCGGGTGGCGCTTGCGCAGCTCGCCGAGGCGCGGAAACAGGCGCTGGCTGCCGAACATCGGCAGCACCCCGAGGCGCAGGCGCAGCAGCGCGATATTGTCCGACTGGCTCTCCACCGCACGGGCGAGCGCCTCCATGTGCGGATTGACCGCCTCGTAGAAGGCCTGGCCCTCGTCGGTCAGCTGCATCGACTGGCGCGCGCGGGTGAACAGCTTCTTGCCGACGAATTCTTCGAGATTGCTGATCCGCCGCGACAGCGCCGAAGGGCTGAGGCCGATCTCCTCCGCCGCCGCCCGGGCCGAGCCCAGCCGCACGGTGCGCATGAACGCTTCCAGCGCGCGCAGAGGGGGCAATCGACGTGCAGGCATGGTCTGTCTCCTTGTTGGGACAGATACGCCTGAAACGCGATTAGGATGCAAAAAATCGAAGAAAAAATTTGTGCAGCTGCGAAAAGTTGCGCCTACTGCACCTCTTCCCTCGTTGCCGGAGGGTGCAGACGCAAGCGCGTGACGTGGGTTTCATCCCCTGCCGTCACCTCGATTCGCCAGCCGCTCGGGTGTTCAAGCACCGTGCCGACCGGCGGCACCGCCTCGGCCAGCACGAAGGCCAGCCCACCCAGCGTATCGACCGCCTCCTCCACCTCGGCAAGGCGCGGATCGACCAGTTCGGCAACATCGTCGAGCTCGGCGCGGGCATCGGCATCCCACATGCCATCGCCCAGCGGCACGATCAGGGCTTGCGGAGCGTCGTCGTGCTCGTCCTCGATCTCGCCGATGATTTCCTCGACCAGATCCTCGATCGTGATGAGTCCGTCGGTGCCGGAAAACTCGTCGACCACGATCGCCAGGTGCACGCGCTTGGCGCGCATGTCGGCCAACACGTCGAGCGCGCCGCGCGCCTGGGGCACGTAGAGCGGCTGGCGCAGCAGCGTGGTCCAGTCGGCCGGCGGCGGGGTGCTGGTGGCAAGGAAGGTGAAGACGTCCTTGATGTGGATCATCCCGATCACATCGTCGAGCGTCTCGCGATAGACCGGCATGCGCGAATGGCCATGTTCGCAGAAGGCCGCGACCAGCGCGTCCCAGCTGATCGCCGCATCCACCGCGATGATCTCGCCGCGCGGCACGGCGACGTCATCGGCATCATGCTCGGAGAAGTGGAGGAGGTTGCGCAGCATCTGCCGCTCGGCCCGCGACAGGTCACCGCGCACGCCGCTGGTGTCCTCGGCCGCGGCCGAACCCTTCTCGTCCTCGTGCTCGTCGATCGCCTCTTCGAGCTGCTCGCGCAGGGAGCGCGCGCCTTCGAGCCCGAGGATCTTGCGCAAAGCAGGCCACAGCCCGCTGCTACTGTCCGCGTCTCCGGGTTGCGACGCGGGCGAATGGGAATCGGCCATGGCCTTGCAATTGGCTCCTAGTGGTTTCCATCGCCATATGGGTCAGCGATGCCCAGTTTGGCAAGTATGCGGGTCTCTAGCGCCTCCATCGCCTCGGCCTCGGCATCGCTGCCCACATGGTCGTGACCGGCGAGATGGAGCAACCCGTGGACGATCAGATGCGTGGCATGGGCCTCAAGGCTGACACCCTTCTCCGCCGCCTCGCGCGCGCAGGTCTCGTATGCCAGCGCGATATCGCCGAGCATTTCGGGCGGGCCTCCCGGCGCGAGCGCCTCCAGTTCCTCGCGCTCCAGCATCGGGAAGGAGAGCACATTGGTGGGCTTATCGCGGCTTCGCCATTCGCGGTTGAGGGTGTGGACTTCGGCATCCGAGGTGAACAGCAGGCTGACGACGAGGCGCGGGTTGGCGAGCAGAGGCTCGCCCTCGCCTGCGGCTGTCGCAGCACGCTCGGCAAGCGCGCCCCAGTCGCCCGCGGGCCAGTCTTCGATGTCGATATCAAGCTGCATGGGGAGCGCCCTTAGCGCGGATTGCGCAGGCGAGGAACAGCGCGCTCCTGCATGCGGAATATTCTGCCGGGTCGGATCTTTTTTTCGCACCTTCCACCAAGCAACGGGCCAGCAAAGCAAGTGAAATACTTCAGACTGATCAAGGCGGGGATCGATCCCGCTCCGTTTCTGGCTGAAATCGCGGCGATCCCGGACGCCTTCGATATGCAGCGCGGTCGGCAGAACAAGGTCGCGGTGCAGCGCGAGGCGCGGGCGATCCCGCTGCGGGGCCTGCGCGCTTCGGCCATCGCCGGGCGCAAGCGCCGCGATGTGCACGAGAGCCGCTGGACCACGATCTCGCGGCAATATCCGCTGGCGCGGGCCTTTCTGGAAGAGACCGCGCTCGCGCTCGACAGCGAATTGTCACGCGCCAAAATCGTCTCCCTGCCGCCCGGACACCGCGTCTACCCCCATGTCGATCGCGGCGAGTATTACCGCCTGCGCAACCGCTATCACCTCGTGCTGAGCTCGAACGGATCGTGGATGCGCGCAGGCGACGAGGAACAGCGGATGCGCAGCGGCGAATTGTGGTGGTTCGACAATGATCAGGAGCACGAAGCCCATAATGACGGGGACTGCGACCGCATCCACCTGATCTTCGATCTGCTGCCGCGCGGAGGCCTGTAGCCCCACGCCGCCGGGCCTCCGTCAGTTTCGCGTCCCGTCGGTCTGCTGGTAGAGGATCTGGCAGTGGCGCATTTTGCCGAAGAGGACGATTTCGAGATATTCGACCAGTTCCTCGACCGGGCCGGTGCGCCAGACGAGGGTGTTCTGGTCGAGCCCCTCCACCACCTGCGGGCGCTTCAATTCCTCAGGCGTGCCATAGCGCCGGGTGAAAGCATCGCGGGTGGCGGCGCAATTGATATCGGTCGTGACGGGGATCAGGCTGACCATGGTGAGGCCCTTGCCGTCCTTGCCGAAGAAGTAGCTCACCTCATACCTCAAGCCGTCCTGCTCGATGGTCGAAGCGGCGAGGCGCTGGTGATCGAGAATGCGCTTGTCCTTCTTGTCGCGCACCCGCTCGGTATCGCCGCCCATGGCTGCGACCACCTCGTCGGGCGTCATCCCCCAGCGCGTGGTTTCATATTCGGCCAGCGCGGGCTGGCCCGCGGCAAGCAGCGCGGCCAGCAGCAGCATCCGGTGCATCACGCGCCCTCACCCTCATAGGCTTCGACGATGCGGCCCACGATCGGGTGGCGCACCACGTCGGCGGCGGTGAAGCGGATCGTGCCGAAGCCCTCGACGCCCTCCAGCCGCTGGACCGCATCATTGAGGCCGCTCATGTTCGGCCC
>Ga0315900_10000513_pt1 | contig 67470 bp, 50 predicted proteins | sample LakEriMetagenome_FD_203521 | JGI IMG/M metagenome (GOLD analysis project Ga0315900, IMG submission 203521) | Freshwater fungal communities from buoy surface, Lake Erie, Ohio, United States - Buoy 12 MA114 | ecosystem: Environmental > Aquatic > Freshwater > Lake > Lake biofilm | place: USA: Lake... | reverse complement strand
CCGACGGCAGCCCCCGCGAGGGCCACGTAGAGGAAGCAGCCGCCCAGATGGCCGCGGGGCTGCAGGAGCAGCCACATCGGCACCATCGCCGCGACGAGGCAGTAGCCGAGCAGGAGCACGCCCCAGAGCTTTTGGGCGGTGGCGTCGGTCGTGCCGAGCAGGGCGGCGATGTCGAACGGGATCCGCTGGCCACCCCAGATGGCGAGGCCCACGAGCGGCACGAAGATCACCGTGGCCAGCCAGAGCGGCATCCGGGCATACCGCATGCAGAGGCCCATGATGAGCGGCAGCACGAGATAGAGCAGGCTCGACGTCGCGATGCCCCCGCCCGACACCGTCTCGCCGTTCTCGAGCGCCTGCCGGCCGATGAAGCTCGAGGCCGTGATGTCGGTGAAGGCGACGATGATGTAGACGAGCGCGATCCAGACGAAGGCGAGGAAGAGCACGTAGCTGCGGTGGCTCATGTGGTCGCGGACGACCTCGGCGATCGAGCGGGCCTTGTGGCGGATCGAGGCCACGAGCGCCGCGAAGTCGTGCACGCCGCCGATGAAGATGCTGCCGACGAGGATCCAGAGCAGGGCGGGCAGCCAGCCAAAGGCCACGCCGGCGAGGATCGGCCCCACGATCGGGCCGGCCGCCGCGATCGCGGAGAAGTGCTGGCCGAGGAGCAACTGCGGCGGGATCGGGGCGTAGTCCACGTCGTCCCGCAGTTCGACGGCCGGGGTGGGCGTCTCGCCGTCGAGCCGGAAGAGCCGGGCCAGGAGGCGGCCGTACGTGAAGTAGGCCACGGTCAGGGCCACGGCGGCGGGCACGAGGACGGTCAGCAGGCTCATCGGATGGTTCCGGGCGGTTTTCGGGGGGGCGGCGGGCCGAGGGTTTCCCGCGGCAGCCCGAACGTGTACATCATGCCGTGTCCGCAGAGGGCCGTCGATCGGAGCGGCCCGGTGGGAGCAAGATTCCAGGAGGGAAGAGATGTCAGCAGCGACCGTCGAGCACCTCGTGATCATCGGCAGCGGGCCGGCCGGCTGGTCGGCCGCCACCTACGCGGCCCGGGCCCAGCTCCAGCCGCTCGTCTACGAGGGGGCGATCAGCGAGAAGAACCGGATGGCCGGCACGCTGCCGCTCGGCCAGCTCGCCCTCACGAGCGAGGTGGAGAACTACGCCGGCTTCCCCCACGGCAACCTCGGCGGCTTCCTCGACTCGGCCCTGCCGAAGGAGCGGCGGATGATGATGGCCCCGCACGAGGGCCAGGGCGTGACCGGCCCCGAACTCATGGAGCTGATGCGGCAGCAGGCCCTCAACTTCGGCACCCGGATCATCACCGACGACATCCTCAAGGTCGATTTCTCGAAGCGGCCCTTTACGCTCTTCCCGGCCGAGGGGGGCGAGGTGAAGGCCAAGTGTGTGATCGTGGCCACCGGCGCGAGCGCCAACTGGCTCGGCCTGCCGAGCGAGGAGCGGTTCAAGAACCGGGGCGTGAGCGCCTGTGCCGTGTGCGACGGGGCGCTGCCGCGGTTTCGCAACAAGCCGCTGGTGGTGGTGGGGGGCGGCGACTCAGCCGTCGAAGAGGCGACGTACCTTGCGAAGTTCGCGAGCACCGTGCATCTCGTGCACCGCCGCGACGCGCTCCGCGCGAGCAAGATCATGGCTCAGCGGGCCTTCGACGACCCGAAGATCAAGATCCACTTTAACACGGCACTGGCCGAGGTGCTCGGCGACGACACGAATGGCGTGACGGGCGTGCGGCTGGAGAGCACGCTGCCCCATGGAAGCCCCCAGGCGCAAGCCGGGGGATCTGCCTCCGCGACGACGCTCGACGTGGCAGGCGTGTTTCTCGCGATCGGCCACACGCCCAACACCGGCTTCCTCGACGGCCAGCTCGAGCTGACGCCGAAGAAGTACATCGTGTGGAAGAAGCACTTCCGCACCGACACGAGCGTGGAGGGGGTGTTCGCCGCGGGCGACGTGGCCGACGACTACTACCGGCAGGCCATCTCGGCGGCGGGCACCGGCTGCATGTCGGCGCTCGACGCCGAGCGCTGGCTGGCACACGGCCATGGCTGAAGCCGATCTGCGTTCACGGGCTGAGTGGCCGGCCGGGCGGGTGCTCGTGCAGGCGGCCACCTACAACGAGCGGGAGAACGTGCTCGGCCTGATCGACGCGGTGCTCGCCGTGTCGCCTGAGCTGCAGTTCCTGATCATCGACGACGACTCACCCGACGGCACGGGGCGGCTGGCGCTCGAGCGGGCGGAGCGGGAGCCGCGGCTGCACGTGCTCGTGCGGAAGGGTCGGCGCGGGCTCGGCAGCGCGATCGTGGAGGGCTTCGCCGAGGCCCGGGCCCGCGGCTTCGAGGTGGGCGTGAACATGGACGCCGACTTCAGCCACGATCCGGCCGACATTCCGCGGCTGGTGGCGGCGCTCGACGCGCCTGGTGCCCGTCCGGTGGACGTGGCGATCGGGTCGCGGCGGGTGCCTGGCGGACGGACGGTGGGCTGGCCGCTCAAGCGGCATGTCGCCAGTTGGCTCGTGAGCTTCTTCACCCGCTGGGTGCTGTGGGTGCCCGTGCGGGATGCAACAGGCGGCTTTCGGGCCGTGCGGCTCGCGGTGTTCGACCGCGTGTCGGGGCCGTTTGCGCAGGGCTATGCCTTCCAAGAGGATTTTCTGTGGCAGGTACACCGGGCCGGCGGCCGCTTCGTGGAGGTGCCGATCACGTTCACCGACCGCACGCACGGCGCGAGCAAGGCAGATTTCGCGGAGGCCAAGCGGAGCATCGGCGAGTTGCTGCGGCTCGCGGTGCGGACGTGGTTCCGGGCGTAACCCGCATTCCGCAGATTACCAATCTGCGGCTACAGGGTTTGGATGCCAGTCCCCCTGTAGGTGCAGGCTGGCAGTCTGCACACCGCCACCCATCGCAGATTACCAATCTGCGGCTACATGTTGCGCACGATCAGCCTGTAGGTGCAGACTGGCAGTCTGCACACGGTCGCTACCGGAGCGCCGGCCCGAGCGTGGGGGATTGCGGCAGCTTCATCTCGAGCGGCGGCAACGCCGACTGCGGCGGAGCCGCCGGCCCCGGCGGTGCCTGCGCGGGCTGCCCCGCCGATGGATCGGCCTTCTCGCCCAAGGCCACGGCGAGGCTCTCCTTCGCGTCCTTGAGATTCGGCGCGAGCTCCAACGCCCGGCGGAACTGCACGATCGACTCGTCCTTCTTGCCCTGCTTGTAGAGCGCGACGCCGTAGTTGTTGATCAGTGCCGGATTGTTCGGCTCCTTGTCGATCAGTTCCTTGTATTTGGCCGCCGCCTCGCCGAACCGTCCGGAGGCCGCGAGGGCGTTGGCGAGATTCACATGGATCGCCGGCACGTGCGGCGTGACGCGACAGGCCTCGGCGAACTGCTCGATGGCCGCGTCCATCTCCCGCCGCGCGGTCGCCGGATCGCCCCGCTGGGCGAACATCTGGGCCCGGGCCGAGAGAGTGGTGCCGAGGTTGTTGTGGGTTTCACCGAGGTCGGGTCGGAGCCGCGTGGAGTTCTGGAAGTGGAAGTGGGCTCCCTCCACGTCGCCACGGGCGAACTTCTTCGCGCCGAGCCGGTTGTGGGCCTGCCAGGCATCGAAGTTGTGCTTGAGCGTGTGGGTCCAGAGGGCGTCCTCGTTGACCCAGGCACCGGCGTAACGGAAGGCGAGGAACGTGAGCGCCGCCAGCACGACGGCCGTTCCCGCCACGAGCAGCGGCCGCTCGTTTTCGACCGTCCGCCCGTACCAGGTGGCCACGCCGGCCGCCACGAGGCCGACGATGCCGATCATGGGCAGGTAGATGAAATGATCGGCCGCCCAGGTGATCCGCATGTAGGAGATCGTGACGAAGCCAAGCACCGGCGCCACCATGAGGAGGAAGAAGCCGAAGCCGAAGAGCGCATGGCGGCCCCAGGTGGCCCGGTTCTGCCAGAACCACCAGCCGATGCCGGCAATGATCGGCCAGGGGAGCAGCTGCCAGATCTTGGGTGGATCGACCTCCCACTTCGTGTAGATCGGCAGCAGCGTGAGGGGCCAGAAGATGAGCTTCAGGTAGAAGAGCACCGACATGCCCGAGCTCGCGAGCCGGGAGTCGAGGCCGCCGACGAGGATCGTCTCCTGGCCGATGGCCCGGCCGTGCTGGTAGTAGATCGTGATCACGCCCAGGATGAACGAGATCAGGAAGAAGGGCGCCGTGCGGACGGCATCCACGATCGTCACGGTGCCCCGCTTCCACCAGACGTAGAGCAGGATCGCTACCGGCATCATCACGACCGAGGTCTTGGCGAACATCGCCAGCAGAAACATCGCGATCGAGATCAGGTAGTGGCGTGTGGCGGACGGCGAGTCGGCCCCGTCGAGTGCGGCCTTGTCGTCGAACTTCACGTAGTGGATCGCCGACAGCAAAAAGAGCGGCAGCGAGAGGGTGTTCTTCAGTTCCGACACCCAGGCCACCGACTCCACGCACACCGGATGCACGGCGAAGATCGCCGCACCGAGCCAGGCACCCGGAAGATTCATTACGTGGAAGAGCCGCCAGAGCAGGATCGCCCCCGCGAGGTGGAGCAGCACCGTCGTGAGGTGATAGCCCGTCGGCCACATCTGGAAGAGGGGCCATTGGAGCCACAGGGCGGTGTAGCTCAACGGGAAGTAGTCGGCGCCATCGGGGTTGAACCAGAGCTTGGCGAGCGTGCCGATGTGATCAGGGGGCACGTTGGGATCGGGCGAGACCCGGTGCTGGACCGTGAGGTTGGCCGTGAGCAGCTGGTCATCGTCCCAGAGCCAGTCGGCCGGGAAGAATGAGTGGTAGACCGGCGAGTAGATCCAGAGCACCGCGAGCACGATGATCGCCAGGTGCAGCAGGAAGTCCTGCCAGCGGGCGGCCCGGCCAGCAGGGGGCGGCGCGTCGCCCGAGGTCACGGTGGTGGCGGCGTCGTTCGGGCCGCGTGAGATTCCGCGGTCGGCATCGCGGCGGTGCCGGGGCGGGCGTCGGATGGTTCCCATGCGGCGGATTGTAACCCCCTGCTGCGGCGGCGGAACAAGCAGGCGTCAGCGGCGGGCGGCACGGCGTTCCTGGAGTTGGAGGAGGTCGTCGGCGAATGACCGCTCCATCGCCAACGCCGCCACGCGGGCGTCCGGGTCAACCAGCCGGGCATCGACCTCGAGCGCCCGATCGAGGGCCGCATCGGCGTCGGCGGTGCGGCCTTGGGCGTCGAGGATCAGGGCGAGCGCGGCCCAGGCATCCCCCCGCGTCTCGTCGCAGAGCCGGATGGCCTTGCGGATCGCTCGCTCTGCCTCGGGCAGCAGGCCCGCCTCCCGGAGGGCCTCGCCGAGGCCCGAGGCGGCCGTATAGGCCATGGGGTTCTTGCGGAACGTGTCGTCCCAGAGGGCGAGCGACGAGGCCCAGACCCGTTGCCGCTCCGTGGTGGCCAGGCCGAGGAGCATGGCGGCGGCAAGGCCTGCCATGAGCATTCGTTCCCGCAGCCGGGGTCGGCCCGCGAGCCAGGGGCCGTCGAAGCAGAGGCCGACGGCGAGGGCCATGCCAGCCAGCGGCAGGTAGAGGTAGCGGTCGGCGGCCGCCCGGTAGATCGGCACGAGGTTGGAGACCGGGAGCAGCGGCACGACGACGAGGGCTGCCGCGAGGGCCATCCGCCGGTCGCTGCGGATCGCCAGCACGGCCGCGGCCACGAGTGCAGCGACGACGACGAGGGCGACCGGGAGCGGCAGGTGCCGCACCGAGTAGAGGCCGTAGTCGGCGCAGAGGTTCACCGGCAGCAGGATGAACTGGGCGTAGAGGGCGAGGATCCGCGGCTCGATCGCAAGGGCCGCCCAGAGCGAGCCGCCGGGATACTGCGGCCGCGTTTCGAAGATGCGCGACGGGGACGGCTCGAGTAGGAAGCGGGCCACGAGGAAGAGGATCACGACGAGCTTCGCGCCGGCGATCGCCACGGGCCAGAACGAGTCTCGTTCGCCGCGGCGGAAGAGCAGCCAGTAGAGGCCGATGACGGCCGGCGCCGCGATGCCCGATTCCTTGCTCGCGATCGCCAGCAGGCTGCAGGCCACGCAGCCCAGAGCCCGCCATGGGTCGCGACCGGTCTGTGGTGTGTGGCCCATCGCAAGGAGCAGCCCCGAGAGCGTGAAGAAGGCAACGAGCAGATCTTCACGGAACGTCGGTTCGCACACGGCCTCGGTCACGAGCGGGTGCACGGCGAAGAGCAGCGGCGGCAGCAGTGAGGCCGCCGTCGTCGCATCCCGTAGGCCCGTCACTCCGTGACGGGCAGCCCGTTGCGGAGCAACGGGCCTACTGGCCACCAATCCCCGCAACACCCCCCACAGCATCACCACGTTCGCCGCATGCAGCACCACGCTCGTGAGGTGATACCCAAACGGCTCCTTGCCCCACACGGCCGCGTCGAGCATGAGCGACGCCAGGTGCACGGGCCGGTTGAAGTCGAGCACGTCCTGCGAGAGCACGCCGAAGCTCACCACCGACCACCAGTTCCGCAGGTCGTGCAGGAACGGGTCGGTGAGGATCTGGAGCCGCGCGTCGTAGACGAACCCCGCCGAGAGCGTCGGCGCGAAGACGAGCAGCGTGATGCCCGCGAGGATCGCCGCCTGCTGCCACGGCCGCTGGCTCACGGCTCGTGCCCCTTGTCGCGCTGATCGGCCGCCGAGAGCCGGATGCGATCCACGATCGTCGTCGTCGAGGCATCGGGCACGAAGAGCGGCGTCACCACGCGGCCGCCGCGACTACGCACGATGTCGCCGCCGACGATGTCGTTCGCGGCGTAGTCGGCACCCTTCACGAGCACGTCGGGCTGCACGAGCGTGATGAGTTCCAGGGGCGTGTCGGCGTCGAATTCACACACCCAGGCCACGGCCGAGAGCCCAGCCAGCACCGCCTGTCGTTCGCTGGACGGCACGAACGGCCGGGGTGCGCCCTTCAAGCGGGTGACGGAGGCATCGGAGTTGACGCCCACCACGAGCAGGTCGCACTCGCGGGCGGCGGCCTCGAGCAGGGCCACGTGGCCGTGGTGGAGGATGTCGAAGCAGCCGTTGGTGAACCCGATCCGCTTGCCCACTGCGCGGGCGCGGTTGATCTCCTGCTGGAGTTCGGCCGGGCTCACGACCTTGCGGTGAGAGATCGCGGTCTGCTGTTCGATTGCGGCCAGCATTTCATCCCAGGTGATCCGCGCCGTGCCGACGCGGGCCACCTGCAGGCCGGCCGCGGCATTGGCGAGGAAGCAGGCGGCGCTCAAGTCGAAGCCACGGCCGAGGGCCACGGCGAGCGTGGCGACGGCGGAGTCGCCGGCCCCGGTCACGTCGTACACCTGCCGGGCCTGCGTGGGGATCACGGCCGATCCATCGGCGGCGACGACCACCATGCCCTGTTCGCCGAGCGTGACCACGACGGCATCGATGCCGTGATCCCGCCTCAGGATCTGGCCGGCGCGGACGGCATCGTCGGGGCCGCGGATCGGAAAGCCGACGACGGCCATCGTCTCGGCACGATTCGGCGTGAGCACTGTCGCCCCGGCGTAGCGGCTGAAGTCGTGCCCCTTGGGATCGACGATCACGGGGATGCCGCGGCCGCGAGCCGCCTCGATCACGCCACGGCAGACGGCGCCGTCGCACACGCCCTTGGCGTAGTCGGAGATCACGGCCACGTCGGCCTCTGCGATGTGTTCACGCACCAAGGCCACGACGCGGTCGCGGGCAGCGGCGTCGATGAGCGTCGATTCCTCGTCGAACCGGGCGATCTGGTTGTGGCCGGCGAGGAGCCGCGTTTTGACGGTCGTGGGCGTGGAGGCGGAGGGCACGAGTCCGGTGCCAGCGACGCCGTCGGCCTCGAGGGCGGCGGCGAGCAGGCGGCCGGCGTCATCGGCCCCCACGGCCGCGAGGAGCGTGGGCCTGCCCCCCATGGCCGACATGTTGACGGCCACATTGCCGGCGCCCCCTGGGCGGTTGAACGACCGCTGCACGTGGAGCACGGGCACGGGGGCCTCCGGTGAGATCCGCTCGACGGCGCCGACGAGATACCGGTCGAGCATCACGTCGCCCACGAGCAGAACGTGCGGCGAGTGGCGCAGTGCCCCGGCGGTGAGTCTGTCGGACGGCCCGATCATCGTGGCGGCTCGTGGGGGCGCGGGGAAGCCGTGGGCAGGTCGCGTTCCACGAGATCGCAGACGAGATGCCAGGCGACGAGGTGGGCCTCCTGGATGCGGGGCGTGCTCGTCGAGGGAGCGCGGAGGCATTCGTCGCAGAGGGCGGCGAGCGCATGGCCCTCCGTGCCGGTGAAGCCGATCGTGGTGGCCCCGATTTCGCGGGCGGCGGTCAGTGCCGCGAGCACGTTGGCCGACCGGCCGCTCGTGCTGATGCCGACGACGCAGTCCTGTGGGCGGACGTGGGCCCGCACCTGGCGGGCGAAGACCTGGGAGAAGTCGTAGTCGTTGGCGATCGCGGTCAGGATGGACGTGTTGCACGTGAGAGCCACGGCCGGCAGCGGCCGGCGTTCCCGGAGGAACCGCCCCACGAACTCGGCGGCCACATGCTGGGCATCGGCCGCGCTGCCCCCGTTGCCGCAGAGGTAGATCGTGCCGCCGCCGTCGAGGCAGGCCGTGAGCCGGGCCGCGATCGCGAGGAGCGTGCCCTGGTGTTCCGCGAGGGCCGACACCGCTGCCACGCTTTCGGCGAGGGAGGCGTGCAGGCGGGCGGTATGCTGCGTGGGGGCATTCATGCGCTAGAGTATGCCCCAGGGGCCCAGGTTCGTCAGGATCGGCCTCGGGCTCGGCCCGCAGAGGCGACGCTTGTCATTGCCCACCCTCTTCGATGGCCGCTTCGCGGCGTTGATCGATGTGCCAGGCGATCGTTTCTCTCAATGCGGCCTCGAAAGAAGTCGGCTCGATCTGCCCGAAGGCCGACTCGAACTTCGAGGGTGACCCGTAAAACAACATGGCCTCGTTGGCGCGATAGGGCAATTCACCAAGACGAATCTCGCCCCTGCCAATAATCCCGCGAATCATGGCTGCCACGTCGCGAATGCTCCGCGGCTGTCCCGAGCAAAGGTTGAACACCTGCCCGACGGCTCGCGACGGATTCTCCACGATTCGCCGAATCATGTGGCACATGTCAGCGACGTAAACGAAATCCCTGGTCTGATTCCCCGCCGTGAGCAGCACGGCGTCCGAATCGAGGCACTTCCTGATCACCGTAGGAATAAGTCTTTCCCCCAGTTGCCCTGGGCCGAACGCCAGATAAGGTCGCAGCCAACACCATTTGACGCCCCTGTTTTCGGCGATCAGTCTCGTGCCGTGGTATGCGGAAATCTTCGCCCATCCATAGGGCGACATCGCCGCGAGGGCCTGGGTTTCATCGGCGGGAGCGGCGCCGTTCCCGTACTCCTCGCATGATCCCAAAAACAGAGTGAGCTCGACGTCGGGTGTCACCGCTGTCGCCACGTTGAGACTCGGAATCACCGTGCCTTCCAATTGCAGCGACATCTCCTCGAGATCCCGGCGCGGCGTGGCGCGAGCGGCGGCATGAACCACGACGTGTGGACGACTCGTTCGCAGCACGGCCGCGAACTCTTCGATGCCCCCGTCCCATCGATGCCATGTGAGTGTGGGGTCTTCGGGCTCGCGTCGCGTCTGCCTCGAGGTCGCATGCACTTCATGTCCGCGATCACGGAGATGGCGACACAGATGCCGGCCAATAAACCCCGCCCCGCCTGTCACCAGAATGCGCTTCATTTCAGGAGTCCGACCGCGCTGACGGACCCCTTGTGTGAAGAGTCCTCTGGAGGTGAAGAAATTATCGTCTCGACGATGCTCCTCGGCCGTCGCTTGACCTCGATGAAGATTCGTCCGATGTAGGTGCCCAGCAGGCCGAGGAAGAGGAACTGGGCGCCGGCGAGAAAAAACAGGACCAACACGATCGTCGTGAATCCGGGAGCCCGGGTGCCGAAGACGAAGTGGTAGCACAGGTAGAACATCATCGCGATGAGGCTGCCGCCGGCGAGCAGGACGCCGCACCAGGTCGCCAACCGCAATGGAAGGTCGCTGAACGATGTGATGGCATCCCACGCCAATCGCCAGTAGCCGAGGTAGCTGAATCTGCTGTCGCCGCTGTATCGCGGTCGCCGGTCGTATTCAAATCCGGCTTGCTGAAATCCTGCGAACGAGACCAGCCCGCGCACATAGAGGTGCGATTCCGGGCAGGCTCGGAGCGCCTCCACGACCTGCCGGTCCAGCAACCGGAAATCACCCGCATCCACGGGCAGTGCGAGGTCGGTGGCCATGTTTAATAGGCGGTAAAACGCCTTGCGCTGCAGCGACAACACCCACGATTCCGCACGCCGCCGCCGCACACCGTAGACGACCCTGTTGCCCGCTTCCCACAACTCGACCATGCGGGGAATCAACGTTGGATCATCCTCGCCATCAGCGTCCAACTGGACGACCGCATCTCCAGTCGCCGCAAATAATCCGGTCAGGATGTTGGCCTGGTATCCGAAGTTCCTGCTCAAGCGAATGACAGTGACTCGCGCATCGCGCGCTGCGATCGCCCGGGCACGCTCGAACGAATCATCGGCACTGTGGTTGTCCATCAAGACCACCTGCAGTGCGTATCCAGGCAGGTCGCGCTGGTGCATGGCGACCAATTCCTGGTAGATGCGATCGACGTTATGGCCCTCATTGAAGAACGGAATGACGACGGAGATGGTCTTCATGTCGTGAGAGCGAAAAGAGGATAGACCCGCCAACCCGGCACGGGCCTTCGGTCGAAGACGATGCCGCCCATCTCAGGTGCGACGCAGCATGATTACCGAATGAGGGCCCCGTCCTGCCCAGGTCGAAGTTTGGATGGACAAGATGGCATGTCGGGCGCCGCCATGGGCAAGGATAGCCCACGGACGAGGGGTTTCTCAAATGAGTCGCCCCAAACCCGCGCCCCGATTCGGGGTATGCGATTGAGCCTGCTGGAATGCGCGTCTTCGGCCGGACGGGAACACGGCTAGACTTGATCCCTTCCGATTCGAAGGGGGGCGCCCCCGCAGGGAAGTGCTCGTCCGTGCAGCGGATACAGCGCGGCTCCAGGAAATCATCATGAGACTGTCCGCTCCATGGATCGTGACGCTGGCGGTGCTGCCGCTCGCGGCATGGCTGCGTTTCGTCGATCTGGGCCGCGCCACCGTTCGCGCTGATGAAATCAACTTTCTCCAACAGGTTATCCGCGGGCAGTCGGTGAGTGACCTATGGCAAAACCCCCCCTGGCTGAACCAGATTCCATTCGCCGACATCTTCACGATGCTGTGGAACGGCATCAGGCCGGGGCCTCCGGACGAGCAGACGTTGCGGGAGCCATACGCCTTGATCGGCACCTTGACGGTCGTCGGCGTGACATGGTGGCTCACCCGTCGCCGGGGAATCGCTGCCGGCGTGTTGGTCGGCATCTGGATGAGCCTTCTGCCCTATCACGTGTATCAGTCGCGTGAAGCCTATTACTACGTCGTGGCCATGGCATTTGCCGCAGGCATGACCCTGCAGACGGTGGACATGCTGGCGCGATGCCGCCAGGGAGAGTCATTGTCGTGGCGGACCTACGCGGGTTGGACGGCCTGGGCATTCCCCACCTGCCTCACCCATATGTCCACGTGGGTGGTGGTGCTGGCATGCTGGGCGCTACTGGTGGCTGCCGGAGTCCGATACGGGCCCGAGGCTCGTCGTCGTCAGCACGTCATGCTCATGATCGCGGCGGCGGCTGTGCTTGGTCTGCTCATGGAGCGTTGGGTGTTCCGGGCGATCGAGGAAGTCAAAAATCCAATGCAGGGCCTGGGCCACATTGGCGAGCCATTTGGCTGGATTGCGTCCCGCGTCATCCTGTATTTCACGGTCGGTGCCAATCTGTATGGGATTGCGGCCGTGGTCGCCCTGGTGGCCGCCGGGTGGTACGCCTTAACGGCGGAGATGAGACGGCCCCAGAGCCGCAGGGATCCTTGGTACGACGCGCTCACGCTCGTGACCTTCGTGGGATTGGCAGCGGAATTTGCGTTCGTCGGCGCCGTGGGAGGCGGCAAGGGCAAAGTGACGTACTTCAGCGCGGTTTTGCCGGCGTTCCTCGCCTGGGCTGCCTACACGCTGGACATCGTCGCGGCCAGCCTGCCCGACAGGTGGCCAAAGATCGCAAGAGCGGGGCTGCCGTGCCTTGCTTTTTCGGTTCTCGCCATGCCCGCCTGGATGACCACGCGTCTCGATGGCAAACCCAGCCCCTATAAGCTGATTCGGGACTGGCTGGATACCAATCTCGACCCGGGATCGGTCGTGCTGGTCGACCGCTGGTTCGAGCCCTGGAATGAAATGGCCCAGTATGCTCCGGCCAAGGTGTTCGTCACGTTCACGGTGCCGGATGACCCGTACGACAACTACGTGCAGTTCCGTTGGCGAGACGTGACCGAGCAGTTCATCGAGAATGGAGGCGCCCAGGCGTTCATCCGCCTGACTCGCAATCACGAGCAGCGAGCAGGCTTGTGGACGTGGCCGGAAAAACACTTCGCACGACATGCCGTCGTGGTCAACGATGCCGCAGTATGGCTGCGTCGAAATGGATACGACGTTCTCCAGCCCTTTTCGACCTCGTCGTCCGCCCATCAGTTGACGACCGAGATCTTCTACGACCTGCAATCAGATGTCGTGGCCAGGAAGCGGGCCACCGGCGAACGGTTCGTGGTGTTCTACGACGACACGTTGCGGTATGAAAAGTCCGGTCCAATGGGCATCTTTCGCGTGCAAACCCAGCAGTTCATGGACTGGCGGGTGTTGGCGGAGGCCGGAACGTTCGACGTCTTCAATCTCACCGACAAGGAGCAGCGGGCGTTCGTGAAGCTACGGGGCGTGGCCCCCGGCGGAACGAAGCTGGTCATCGGCCCGGGTGAAGAGCAAAAGGAATTCAGCGGCGGCCAACTTCAGGACTGGTTCATCGGGCCCGTCGTGCTCCAGCCCGGCTCGAACACGCTGTCTCTGAAGGACCCTCGTTGGGCTGAATCGCAGAACCCGCTCTTCATCGCGGGCATCGAAATCGAAACAGTTCCTGACCCGTCACCGTGAGCATCAGCGGCTGGCCATCATCCCGCCGTCATCGGGCAGGGCCGTTGCTGAAAGGAATGCAGGCCAAGTCGCCGGCGGAGCTGTAGATCGGTGGCGTGTCGTATCCGAGTTCGAGCAAGGCATCGAACAGGCCCTTGCCGCGGTCGGGAAAGCCATTGCGGTTGACGTAAATCGCGGCGAACCCTTTCTGCCGCATCTCATCGACGGCTTGCCTGACGTTGCCGATGTTGAATCGCACCTGCTGGGCCTGCTGATCGACGGTCGCGCCCGTGACGAGTTTTTGTTGAACCGATTGCTGCCACTGGAGCGTCTTGCTGCCCGGTAGGGCTCCGTTCGACCAGTGGAGGCTCGTGCTGTAGAGATAGGGCCGATAATGATCGGATGCCGGCACGCCGGGCAGCGGCGTGCCGTCCATGACCGGAAGCTGGAAGATCATCCCTTTGTCGGGCAGGGTGGCTTGCAGCCTGCCGACGAACGCCCGATCTGATTCGACGAGCTTCGCGATCAGGGCTGTTTGCTCGGCCGAGGGCGCCCTGGGCACCTGGTCCCAGATCACGAGCAGGCAGGCCGCGAATGCGGCAGTGATCGTGCCGACCCGCAGCATGTCAGCCGGATAACGCCCGGCCGCATTGCGCTGCCACTCCGACAGCTTCTGCACTGCGTACAGCAGCGAGATCACGAGGATCACGACGCTGTAGCGACAGGCGGTGCGAAACAGCGTGAAACCGGTGAAGGCGGCAAGCAGGGAATTCAGTCCGCCAGTGTTGAAGAAAAGCACGATCCAGAGCACCCACCACGCCTGGATGGGCACGGCGGCGAGCTTGCCATCCAGGAGTGCTTTCGCGGAGGCGGCCACGAGGGCCAGCAGGCAGCAAATCCCGAGCAGGCCGAGATAGGCGCAGCCTTCCTCGTCGTTGAGGACCGACGCCTGCCGGTGGGCGATGCCGAACTTCGCGAGTGTCTCGGAGTGGTGTGTGAACGACGGGATGAACATGTCCACGACCTTGAATCCGTAGATGTCCATCCACTTGTACTGCCGCTCGGCGACGACGGGCCCGGCACCGGCCCCATGGGCCATTCGGTACGTGAGTGTGTCGAGGTTGCCGACGAAAAAACCGGCGGCGGCAGCAGCGACGACCGCAGCGGCTGAAAGCAGCGCTGTGCGTGCCCGCTGTTTCCAGGCGAGCACCGCCCCACCAAGGAGCGTGAGTTGGCAGAAAACGAATGTGTAGTAGGGGGAAAAGAGCCCCGTCACGAAGGCGATAGCCATCGCCTGCCACCAGCATTTCGAACGCCACAGGAGCCCCTGGCCGCTGGCGACCTGCGTCCACACGATCGGAAACAGCGGGATGTGCCAGGCATACACGCAGTTGATGTGGTGGGGTGACTCGGCAAACAGGTAGGGGGCGAGGCCGAAGGCGAGGCCGCCGACGAATGCCCATGCGGGAGTCGCGCGGAGCCAGCATGTGGCAACGAAATAGAAGGTCGCGGCAGCGGCCAGATGTCCGAAGAGCAAGGCGAGGTTGAATCCGGTAAACAGCCCGGAAATCCGCGCCAACAGCCCGCAAACCAGAAATACCACTTCGTCCGTCGTGGGAAACCCGCTCCAGTTGGCCACGTCGGGGGCTGCCAACTGCGGGACTGTTTTCCAGCTGAAGGGCGTCCAGTGTCCTTCGCTGATGGCCTTGACGAGGCCGGCTGTTGCAAGGAAGTCGGAATACACGGGGTCGCCATACGTCGTGGGCAACGCCCACGATGACGAGGAGAACTTCCCGGATGCGACGCACCACATGACGGCCGTGAGTACGAGAAGGCCGACGCACGCCGCCAAGTCCACGGTCTTCGCGAAACACCTGCCCTCAGACGATACGGCACCGCGTGGGACGTCTTCGGGGCTGTGGTCCGTAAACTGTCTTGTGGGCTTGGTCGTTCTCATGCGTAGCGGATTACTTAAGCCGGGTGATACCTAGGACATTTGACCTGGGCTTGCGGTGATCCAGGCGGCGACGCTGCGGTTCACCGCGGCATCATCCAAGCCATGCTCGGAAAGGGCATGTTCATACGAGCCGGCCGTGGAGGTAAACTGACTGGTCAGGCCGAGGTGGGCGAGACGAGATCGGCAGGGTGGCGACTCGGCTGAGGCCAGTTCCTCCGCCAACGCTCCGAACAGTCCTCCCGCACGGGCGTGTTCCTCGACCACGAGCGTCTGGCGGTGGGACTGAATGGCCGCGACGAGGCTCGGTGGCAGGGGTTTGATTCGTGGCACGCTCAGGCAAGGCACTCCGTGCGTCCGCGCGAGTACGGTGGCGATACCAGTCATCGATCCCGTCGTGACGATCAGTCGCTGTTGCTTGTGCGAATCGCGTTGGTTCGTCCAGCGGGGTTCCGTATCCCCGATCGCCACGTCGTGAACGGTAGGGCGGTCCGCCTTACCGATCCGGATATAGCACGGATGATCAGCGCGGCGGGCTTCCGCCCAGCAGGCTTGCAGCTCGATACCATCACACGGTGAATAGATCGCGATGGCCGGAAGCGGTCGCAGGCAGGCGACGTCCTCACCGCATTGGTGGGATACGCCTAGCGTGGAATACACCAGGCCGGCTCCATCACCCAGGAGAATCACCGGTGCTTTGGCATGGCACAGATCAAGTTTGATCTGCTCAAGCACACGGATCGGCACGAATGCCGCGAGGCCGTAAACGCAAGGCCGGAAGCCGACTTTCGCCAACCCGGCTGCAATACCGATCATGTTTTGTTCGGCAACGCCGACGTTCACAAACTGCGAGCCGTGGCCGACCCGCAACGAGTCGAACAAGGCGTAGCCATGGTCGCCCGATAAGACGATAAATCGATCATCGGCCGCGGCTGCCTCGACCAACAGCTGGGAAAGCGTGTCGCGCATCACGAAAGCTCTTTCACTGCCCGAGCGTAATCATGTTCGGCGAGCCGGGTGTAGTGCCAGCGATTGTCGTCTGCCATGAACGACACCCCCTGCCCTTTCGTCGTGCGCGCCACGAGAGCACCGGGGCGCGAACCGTTCTCCAGCAGATCCGATAGGCAGCGGGTGAGTGCCTTTGGATCGTGCCCGTCGCACTCCTTCGTTGCGAACCCAAATGCCTCGAATTTTGCTGGCAAGGGTTCGAGGCCGAGAATATCCGCCGTTCGCCCCATCGCTTGATACTGGTTCGCGTCCACGATCACGGTGAGGTTGTCGAGTTTCTGATGAGCTGCGAAAAGAAGCGCCTCCCACATTGGTCCTTCGTTCATCTCGCCGTCGCCAACGATGCAAAACACGTGGCGATCACTGCCGAGACGCCGGAGGCCGAACGCAACGCCCGTGGCGATCGGCAGGCCATGGCCGAGCGAGCCACTCGTTACCTCGCATCCCGGCACGTTGGCCTCGCACAGTCCTCGCAGGTGCGTGCCGTCACGAAAATACGTGTCAAGGTCGCCGTCCGTGAGCCAGCCAAGTTCGCGAAAGCACGCATACAGAGCCATGACCCCGTGTCCTTTGGAGAGGATCAGGAAATCACGGTCCGGGCTGACCGGGCTGCCGGGGTCGAACCGTAGGAACTGGGAGTACAGCACTGAACAGATCTCGACCAATGAGAAAGCGCAGGCGACATGCACCGACTGGCCGTGGAACGCCATGCGCAGGATATGCCGGCGCAGGTCCTTGGGGTCGAAGGCCGGAGTGGGTCGAGGGCGTGGAGGAGTCATAGCGAGAGGTCCCGATGAAGGCCTACATGGCACCTCGATGACGATACCAAGAAACCGTCCGTTCGATCGCATCATCGAGGGGGGTCGCCGGACTCCAGCCAAGGTTCCGAAGCCTGTCGACATTGGCTCGAAGTGGATAGTCCCCTGACGGCGGTTCAGCGACTGCGCCAAAAGCGATCGGCAGGGAGGGATCGATCGCATCGCGCACCCTGGAGATCGTGTCGCGCAGGGCCGGTGAGTGTCCGGAAGCGACGTTGATAACCCCCGTCGCTTGCGAGTCGGCCGCGGCGATGAACGCGGTTGCTGCGTCGTCGACGTATAGGTAGTCCCAGGCATGATCGCCTGTGCTGACGGCAGGACAGCGTCCCGCCAGCAATTCCGTAGCGACATAACTCACCAGCGTTCCGGCGTCATCTCCCGGCCCGAATACGGAGAATATGCGCAGCCATGCGAATTGCACGCCGTGTAAGGCGGCGAGTTGGGAAAGGAGGATGGAGGTCGCGAGTTTTGCTGTTCCATAGGCCGTCACGGGGCGGGCGGGGCTCTGCTCATGCAAAACCTCCCGGCTAGGCCCGTATTCGGCTTGCGAACCAGCTCCGACAAACGTGCGGCAACCGGCCTTCGCGGCCGTCTCGAAGAGATCGATCGCCGCGCAGACGTTCTTGCGAATCTGGTCGGCTGCATTGCGATGCGCACCTGCCACGCCATGCCAGGCAAGGTGCATCACGGTGTCGGGGCGAAAGTCTTCCAAGGGGCGTGCAAACGCGGCCGGGGAGTCGCAGGAGCCAGATATCACATGAATTCGGTCGATGACACGTCCGAGTTTCCGTCTCGACGATTCGGGTCGGGCAAGGATCGCGACCTCGTAGCCATCGGCGAGCAGGCGACGCGTGACCGCCGCTCCGATGAATCCCGTCCCGCCGGTGACGAATACCCGTTTCACAAGGCCTCACCGCGGCTGAACAGTGGCTGAGTGGCATCGATACAGATTCGCGATCGTGCCGGCAATGAACCCGCACGCAGCTTCTCGCAATCCTGGGTACGTGCCCACGAACAAGGTCTCGTTCATGATCGCATCGGCACCCGCCAGATCGCCGACGATCCGCATTGGAAATGCGCCCGTCTTGCGGGCCTGGGCAAACACCGGCTGCCGCACGAGATTGCCGCCGAATAGCATGCGGTTGCCGATCTTGGCCTTGTCGAGCGCGACCGCCACGTCTTTGCGGGAAACAGTGCCGCCCGCTTTGACGCGGATCATGAAGCCAAACCACGACGGATCGCTGCGGTGGCCGCTAGTATCCCAAGTAAACCCATCCGGCGTCCACGCGGTGGCGTGCGTGGGCAGTTGAAAGTCGAGCCACTCCGAAAGCGGGTCGAGCAGCGTCCGCAGCGTGTGCCAGTTGCGTCGGCGCGCGGCGGCGAAGACTGGGAACTTCTGCAACTGTTTCCGTCCGATGGCGGCCTGCGGATCCGTCGGCTTCAAGTTGTAGCCGAGGTGCGTGTAAATGTATTTGTGATCATAGCCCTCGGGAAGTTCGCCGAGTTGCCAGCCGAAGCGCTTGTTGCAGGTGTTGTCCTTGCCGCTGGGGCACCAGCAGTCGCGGCCCCAGTCGCGGAAACTTTCCACGAGTAGTTTTAGGCCGGCGTTTCGGACCACGTTGACCGCTCCGCCCTCACCCATGGTGATATGGTGCGGCGGATAGAACGACTGCGTGGACAGGTCTCCGAACGTGCCCGTGAAGGTGCCGTCGTACGTGCTTCCCAGCGCGTCGCAATTGTCTTCGATCAGCCACAGGTCGTGTCGGCGGCAGAAATCCGTGACGGCCGTCACGTCGAAGGGGTTGCCCAGCGTGTGCGCCATCATCACGGCCCGGGTCTTCCCGGGCACGTAGGCGTCGTCGAGTTGCTCGACGCGGGCGTTGAGTGTGACGGGATCGTTGTCGATGAACACCGGCACGCACCCGTTTTGCACGATCGGAGCGACCGTTGTCGGAAACCCCGCCGCAACCGTGATCACCTCGTCGCCGGGCTTGAGCCGACGATCGGCCAGCTTCGGGCTGGTCAGCGCGGAAAATGCGACCAGGTTCGCAGACGATCCCGAGTTGACGAGAATCGAGTTACGAACGCCGAGCATCGCGGCCAACTCGCGTTCGAATGCCTCGCCCTCCGGGCCCAGTGTGAGCCAGAAGTCGAGAAGCGACGCCACGCCCGCCTCGACCTCTTCGGCATCGAACACGCGGCCGGCGTATGGCACGGGCGAGACGCCGGGCGTGAACACGGCCGGATCGCCGGATGCGGGAAGGGCGAAATCGCCGTGGCGACGGCTCGCATACTCCCTAACCAGCCGCAGGATTTCCGTACGCAGTTCGCCGTCGGAGGCGTGTTCAGGCATCGGTGATGCTCGCAGGTTCGTCAGAGACGGCCAAAGCCCAGGCGATGTGCTGCTGGAGGGCAGCGGAATGGTAGGCGCGAATATCATGGAGCGTCCGACGGGCAGCGCTGCCCGACGCATCATTCGCCATGTCTCGATACCAAGCCACGGTATGCCCGACGGCCTCGGCGAAATCCCATGCTGGTCGCCAGCCGACGACGGCCTGAATCTTGCCATTGTCGAGTTGCAGGAGCGACGCCTCGTGGGGTGCATCGGGATCGAATCCGTTCGTCCACGTTCCCGGCCAGTGCTCGAGCGCAGTTTCCACGAGCCGCTGCACCGGCTGGCTGGCTTCGCTTCTTGGACCAATGTTGAACGCCGAGGCCAACCGTCGATCGTCCGGGTTTTTTTGCAGAGCCGCGGCCAGCGCCAGATAACCGCTGGTCGGTTCGAGCACATGCTGCCAAGGGCGGGTGGCGTGCGGATTGCGTACGAGGATCGGTTCGCCACGGGACAGCGCCCGAATCGAGTCGGGCACGATACGGTCCTCTGCCCAGTCCCCGCCGCCGATCACGTTCCCGGCACGGGCACTGGCAATCCGCACGGGATGGTCGGAAGCGAAAAACGAATGACGCCATGACGCGATCGCGAGTTCGGCCGCAGCCTTGCTGGAACTGTAGGGGTCATGTCCGCCCAGCGCGTCGTCCTCGTGGTATGCGTGCCGAGATTCGCGGTTCTCGTAACACTTGTCAGTCGTGACCATGACGGCCGCGCACGGGTCGGGCAGGTGCCGCAAGGCGTCGAGCACGTGCACCGTCCCGAGCACGTTGGTTTCCCAGGTGTATCGCGCCTCGCGGTACGACCTCCTCACGAGCGGCTGGGCTGCGAGATGAAACACGAAATCAGGACGTGCTTCGAGGATGACACGGCGGACGGAGTCCGCATGCCGGACGTCGCCGACGACGTGTCGCAGGCGGGTGGCCAGGCCCAATTGCGTGAAGAGCGCCGGTGAAGTGTCGGGCTCCAAGGCATAGCCCGTCACATCGGCGCCAAGAGACAAGAGCCACTCGCACAGCCACGAGCCCTTGAAGCCCGTATGGCCAGTGACGACCACGCGCGCGCCGCTATATACGCCTTGAAATGGCGACCGTGCACGATCGCTGGTCATGCCCACACTTTCCACGGGGCCTTGTCCTGAGCCCACAGTCCGTCGAGATACTGCATTTCCTGATACGTGTCCATCGGCTGCCACCATCCCTCGTGACGAAAAGAGTGCAGCTGCTGGTCGCGGAGAAGGGCGTCCATCGGCTGCCGCTCCAGCATCACCGCCGGATCGTCCGGCAGGTAGTCGAAAATCTGGTGGCTGCACACCATGTAGCCGCCATTGACGTACGCGGCCTCCATCTGCGGCTTTTCCTGAAAACGGTGGATGTGGCCCTGGTCGTCGATCGACAGGGACCCGAAACGGCCGGCTGGGTGAACGGCCGCGAGGGTGAGGATGCGCCCCGATGCATTGTGTTGAGCGATCGAGGCATTGATGTCAATCGTCGAAAGCCCGTCACCATATGTGAGCAGGAACGGCTCATCTGCCGAGAGGTGCCGTTGCACCTGCCGGACACGGTAGGCCGTCATCGAATCCACGCCGGTATCCGCCAGGGTGACCGACCAATCCTCCTCGTCATGATGGTCGTGAAACCGAACTTTCGGCTGCCGTCCGAGCGAGAGTGTCACGTCACAGACGTTCCAGAGATAGTTCCTGAAGAACTCCTTGATCATGTCGCCGCGATATCCGAGGCACAGGACGAAGTCCTTGTGCCCGAAGTGAGCGTAGTACTTCATGATGTGCCAGAGGATCGGCTTGCCACCGATTGGCACCATCGGCTTCGGGCGGTATTCCGTCTCCTCTCGCAGGCGGGCGCCCTTACCGCCGCAGAGAATCACTACTTTCATGCCGCGCGACATCCTGGCCCCAACGGTTGTACATCGTCAGTCTACCACAGGCATCGACAGATCCATCGAGGGGTGGCGAGCCGGGCTCGATCAGCCGAACGAGGCCGCGCCGAAGTCAATCGGAACCGCCTCTCGGTGGCGGGAGTTTCGCCGGCAGAAGACTGCCCCACACCTCTCGGATCGCGAACCAAGGCAGGCGGATGAGATTCGTCCGATACGGATCTTCTCTGCCGATGATCGCCAGGGTTTTCGCAAACAGCTTCGGACTGCATTGCAGCAGTGCGGCCTGGAAATTCAGGAGCGACCTGCAGGTGCAAAAAAAGTAGCTGTCCCGTTCCAGTCGCTGCCACTCCTCGTTGGCGAATATCCGCCTCGCTTCTGGGTCGGCCAGGATCTTGCGCGTGATGTAATAGAACGCTTGAATCGGAAAGCCTGACTTATGCAGTGTGGCCGTGTGATTCTCTGGGAAGTATCGCCACGAGGAAAGGACCTCGTCGATGTAGTAGAAGTCGTAGTGAAGGGCCGCACGCATGCAGAGATCGAGATCTTGCGCAAAGTCGGCGGCTGGGTCATTGCCTCCGTAGCGATCGAAGAACTCCTTGCGAAACAGCAGCCCGCTGGGGACGGAACAGGGGTAATCACGAGTGAGGAAGTCCCGGAGCAGCCGCTTTCGATCGATGAGCCCGTCGCCAACTTGGTACCGGTACCGGTAGTGCATGGTGCGGAACACGTAAAAGCGCGGCGTGATGTGGCGGCCTCGCGCATCGATCAGGTCCATGGGGGCCATGGCAACGCCGGCCGTCGGATGACTCTCCAGGGCCGCCACGGTCACGGCCAGGAACTCCGGCTTCATGAGATCGTCATCCATGAGCCATTTGACGTATTTCCCGCGAGCCAGCGCGAGCGCCTTGGCGAAGTTCCCCGCACCGCCGAGGTTTTTCTCGTTGCGGTGATACTTAATGCGGGGATCGCTCAGTTGCCGGATCACTCGTTCTGAAGCGTCACCATCACTGTTGTCGGTGATGACGATCTCATAATCTGTGAACGTCTGGGCCAAACACGAATACACCGCCTCGCGCAAGAGATTCGGTCGGTTGTATGTCGGAATACAAATGGAGACGAGTGGAGGGGGCATGAGCATGAATCGCCAAGCACGTTAGGCTGGGTCTTGGCTCGCGCCCGTCGCTTGGGCAATTGGCGGCGCTCGTCGCGAGTAGTTTCGGAAGACGCAGTCCATCTGGACGAGCGTCGTGTCGGGCTGCGGAGCACGATGCAGGTCGATCACATTGATCAGGCTGAAGCCCAGCTTTTCCATCATCGCAAAGATGGCAAAGACACTCTGGTGCCTCCAAGAAGCATCCCGCATCAGCGATATCTCGATGAGCACCGTGTCGACCTTGTCGCGGATGAACGCCTCACCTCCCTTCAGCACCTGCAATTCGTGCCCCTCGACATCGATCTTCAAGATGTCGCAGAAGGGCGGCAGTTCCCCTGCGAGATCATCCAGCCTCCGCAGGCGAATGCGTTCAGTGTCGAGTTCCCGCACGTGGGGATTCAATTGTTTATGACGTTCGGACTGGTGGTGAATCGAGTTGGCGCCGTGAAAGCTGGTGAGGTGGATCAATGTTTCGCCGTTTACATCGGAAAGGGCGAAGGGGTGCACATGCGCCCGATTTCCGTAGCGCGCCAATCGGCGCTGGAGCGAGCGAAGGGTCGCGGCCACCGGTTCAAAGCAGTGAACCTCGCTGTAAGCGTAGGTTCGCAAGCCTGCCTCCGCGACTCGGCCGATGTTCGCTCCCACATCGAGGATCACCCGTGCATCGAGGGAGGGCGGAATCGCAGTGAAGGGATGGCGCCGGTGTCGTCCAAACGGAACTCGTTGCAGTAGTTTCTCGACGATCGGCGGCGTCACCTCATGCCACGGTAGGGATCTTGGAAAGAACTTCATGCTGGCCCCGTCTGTTGGAGTTCCGCGCCGCAAAAAACCACCGGATAACGTACCCCAACGCACCTGCGATCCATCAGTCACTGTTTCGCCGGCGGACGGACAGTCCCCAATGGCAGCCTTTTGAGCGGGAGCAGATCAGGATTCACCGGTGCAGAAGCGGGCTGACGACCTCGCGCACGATCGTGTCCACAAAGGCTTCCGCGCCCAGCGGGAAGATCTGCTCGCCATGCACGAAATCATGGATCGCCTGCCGGTGGCCCTCATACTCATCGTAGGACATGCCCTTGAGGTGCTTGTAAAGGGCGTCATAGTCGCGAAACCGGCGCTTGTCGATAAACGTAGCGGCTGGCACCAAATGAGTTACTTCTGGATCGCCTTCGTAAATCGGCACGCTGCCCGCAAACATGGCGTCCAGCATCTTCTCGGTCAGATATCCAGGATAGCGGGCGTTCTCGTAGCAGATGCAAAAGCGGTAGTGCCGCAGGATGTCACGCTTGGAGGTGACTGCGCCCCGCGCGGAGGGAAAACGTTGTCGGCGAGGCAGGCCCGGAAAACGTGCGTAGAGCCGAGCCAGCAATGGATTGGCCAGAGAGAGCATGCCGGGCAGGTAGTAACGGTCCCATCGCTGTCCGTAGAGGTCAAACTCAGAAGGATGATGCTGCTCAAACCAACGGATGGCCCGCACGCGTTCCGTATAGAGTTCCTCCCGCGCCCACGTGTACTTCTGGCTCGCGATCAGGCAGCACAACTTGGCCGCTATGCTTGGAGCGTAACGGCTGTAATCAGGAAGTTTGTTCGGCAAGTGGAAGCGGAAGTATTTCCTGTTGTCGACCCAGTCAGGATTCCACGTGAACACCTTCGTGAATTCTGTGTGATTCCGCCGCACCCAGTTGTCCGGACGCACCGCCGGACTCTCAAAAAGCATGAGGTGGAGGGGTACCCGCCTCTCACGTAACAGGCGGCGGAAAAGATGGTTCAACCGCGTTGGGTAATCCAAAAAAACGACAGCATCGAAATTCTCGAGGGGCTCTGTGTCGATCGTGGCCAGCCCCCAACCCCGCTGCTGAAAATACTTCGCCATATAGACGAAGGGAAAGCCGAGGTCGTCCCCGATGCCATAATCGGCAGTCTGGAACATTCGGTTCTTGTTGTATTGGGAGTAAAAGTTGTAGAAGCCGATCTTCATGGCGTTCCCAATGGCACGAAGAACCAGTGCGGTTCCATTCAGGGTATCGCGACTCGCCCCAGCGTCAACAACTCCAGGCACGGGATGTTCGGGCAATCTTTCGCGGGAATGATCGCACATTCCGCCGTTTCGCAATCGAATGCGTGGGGAGAGACCCTTGGCATGGCGTTCCCGATGGTGGAGACTGCGCTCGTGCGTCGCGAAGTTCGCATTTCAAGCGAGCGACGCACGAAAGCTCGCAAGTCCTTGCAGCCGACGCACTGGTTTCTTCAAACTCGTGAAGAGATGGCAAAGGCGATGGGAAGTAATGTGATAGGAGGTGGGTTGTCAGGCATCGATTCACGACTCCGTTGTGACGTGATGGCTCTTCTGGTAATCCGGAAACTGCCATGAGGCTCTCGCTCATCGTCCCCGCGCACAACGAAGCGGCACGGATCGGGTCGATGCTCGATTCGTACCTGCCGTTTTTCACGCAGCGCTATGCCGACGACGTCGAAATCATCGTTGTCGTCAATGGCTCTACCGATGATACCGCAGGGGTGGTTGGCCGATACGGCGAGCGGTTTTCCCAGCTTCGTTGCATCGTCGAGCCTGGGGCGATCGGCAAAGGCGGCGCCCTGATCCTGGGGTTCCGCGCGGCGACGGGCGACCTCATCGGATTCGTCGATGCCGATGGCTCGACATCGCCTGCGGCATTCCAGGATCTCATCGACCGCATCGGTGACGCCGACGTCGCGGTGGCGTCGCGCTGGTGCCGGGGGGCTACGGTCAGTCCACCGCAGCCTCTTGCCCGTCGCATCGCCTCACGGGTCTTCAACCTGTTGACCCGGCTGTTCTTCGGTCTGCGGCTCACCGACACGCAATGCGGCGCGAAGCTGATGAAGCGGGAAGCACTCGTTCCGGTCCTCGGCAGTCTGGGTATCACCCGCTGGGCGTTCGACGTGGATCTGCTCTTCCAGCTGCATCGTGCAGGCCGGACGATCATCGAAATCCCCACCACGTGGCACGACGTCGCGGGATCGAAGATCGACATCCTGCCTGTGTCTGCCGAGATGGCCGCAGCCATCGTCCGCCTGCGGCTGCTGTATTCACAGCTGCGGTGGATCGTCGGCCTCTACGACTCGCTCATCGGCCCGCTGCTCCATCCCAAGGGGCTGGAGCGGGACCTTCTGGTGGGGCACAGCGTGATTCTGCTGGCCTGCGCGCAGGCGGCCAATGTGACAAACCTCCTCTTTCAGGCGTCGATGATGCGGATGCTCGATGCCACCGACTACGGGACGCTGATCGCGATGCTGGGCGTCTTCGCCGCGATCACCATGCCGTTGGCAGCACTGCCCTGGGCGGTGGCCTACTTCACCGCCGGGTTTCTCCGGGACGGACGAGTGCGGGAAGCGAAAGGCTTGATTGCTGCGGTCACGCGAGACGCGATGGTGAGCGGCGGCATCATGCTGGCGTTGGCAGCCGCGGCGTCGGGCCCGCTCGTGCGTTATTTCAAGCTTGAGGGCAGCGAACCTCTCCTGCTCACGATTGCCGCCGTGGCTGCGAGCGTCAGCGGCTCAGCGTTCATGGGCGCCCTGCAGGGAGCCCAAGGCTTCGCGTGGTTGGCCGGTATCGGGTTCATCGGAAGCGCTGCCCGGCTTCTCTTGGCGGCGCTGTTCGTCGCTTTGGGCGGAGCCGCGGCCGGAGCGCTGCTCGGGCATGCCGCGTCGATGCTGGTCGTGGCCATCGTGGCGGTGCTGGGAGTATGGCAGGTGCTTGGCAAGGTGTGGGAACGACCAGCACGGGTGCCTGGGTTTTACCGCTACTGCCTGCAATACGCTTTGGCCTACGTGGGATATGGGATTCTCATGAACGCCGACGTGGTGCTGGTGAAACACTATTTCGCCGCCGACGAAGCAGGCCGCTACGCCGTCGCAGCGATGGTCGGGCGGATTATTCTTTTTCTGCCGCAGCCGATCGTCATGGCGATGTTTCCGAAGGTCGTGTCCGATGGTGAGGCGACCCGCGCGAACTGGCGCACGCTTGGCAAGGCGATCGTGCTCGCCTGCTTGATTCTCGGTGGCACGGCGCTGCTGTGCAGCATCTTCGCGCAGACAGTCTTGCGGGTGCTTTCCGGCGATCCCTCGCCCGATCTCGTGCCGCTTGTGCGGCTCATGGCCTGGGGGCTGTGCCCGTTGAGCCTGACGTTCTTCATTATGAATTTTGAGCTTGCGCAGCGACGGATGACAGTCGTACTGCCGTTGCTCGCTTGTGCCGGCGGATATCTTGCGTGTCTTGCTCGGTGGCATGCTTCGATGCAACAGGTCGCCCTTATTCTCGCCGCCGCCGGGGTGGCCGCATTGCTCTCGGCGGTCGCGTGCCTGCCCTGGCGACGGCTGTGAACGACAACAACGCTGTCCTCGTGGGAGAATAGAAGAGCGTCGTCACCATCCCGGCACGCTCCTCGGAACCATGTCACGACTTCCTTCCTCACCGCCGCTTCAGGCCGTCTTTCTCGATCGCGATGGCACGCTCATTCGACATGTGCCGTACCTGCGAGACCCAGCCGATGTCGTCCTGCTGCCGGGCGTTCGCGAGGCCTTGGCACGGGCCCGGGCTGCCGACGTGAAGCTCTTTCTGTTCACCAACCAATCCGGCGTCGGTCGCGGCATGTTCACGCTGGCCGAGGTCGAGGCGTGCAACGCCCGCATGATCGAGTTGCTGGAACTGGGGCCGCAGCCATTTGACGAGGTGTGCATCGCGACGGAAATCCCCGAAGAGCCGCAGCTGTATCGCAAGCCGTCGCCCAGGTTTATCCACGAGATGCTCGAGCGGTATGGCATCGATCCCGAGGCCGCCTGGATGCTGGGTGATTCGCCCGTGGACTGGGATGCGGGGTTGAATGCCGGCATCCACGCCGCCGCGATCGTGCCCGATCTGCTTTCGCCCAAGGAGCCGCAGCATCGCGAGGCGCTCGGCATCGCCGCCTACGCCAGCCTGCTGGAATGGTTTCTGCACGTCAGCAACGACGCCTGATCGGGGCGTTCATGGCCTTCCATCGGGGTTGCCCGTTTCGCACAAAACAGCGAATCTCCTCCCATGAACATCCTCCTCCTCGGCAAGAACGGTCAGGTGGGCTGGGAGCTGCAGCGGTCGCTCGCGATCCTCGGATCCGTCACCGCCTGCGACTTCGACTCCCCCGGCGACCTGCGGGCCGATTTCTCCCACCCCGAGTCGCTCGCCCCGCTCGTTCGCCGCGTGCGGCCCGACGTGATCGTCAACGCCGCCGCCCACACCGCCGTGGACAAGGCCGAGGCCGAGCCCGACCTCGCCCGCCGGATCAACGCCGTGGGGCCCGGCGTGCTGGCCCGCGAGGCGGCGGCCATCGATGCCGCCCTCGTGCACTACAGCACCGACTACGTGTTCGACGGCAGCGGCACCACGCCACGTGACGAGACGGCTGCGGCCGGGCCGCTGAGCGTCTACGGCCAGACGAAGCTGGAGGGGGAGGAGCTCGTGCGGGCAAGCGGCTGCCGCCACGTGATCTTGCGCACGAGCTGGGTGTATGCCGCCCGCGGCCACAACTTCGTGAAGACGATGCTCCGGCTCGCCGCCGAACGGGACGAACTGAAGGTGATCGACGACCAGCACGGGGCCCCCACCGGCGCCGATCTGCTCGCCGACGTGACCGCCGTCGTGCTGCGGCGGCTCCATGCCGATGCGAGCGTCGCGGGCACCTACCACTGCGTGGCCGCCGGCGAGACGAGTTGGCACGGCTTCGCGACGTTCGTAATCGACTGGGCCCGCGGCCGCGGCCTGCCTGTGAAAGTGGCGGCCGATCGGATCCTCCCCGTGCCGACCACGGAATACCCCACGCCCGCCCGCCGGCCCCACAACTCGCGGCTCGACACCACGAAGCTCCGCCGCACGTTCGACCTCACGCTGCCCCCCTGGCAGGCCGGCGTCGAACGAATGCTCGTCGAGATCACGGGGTGAGATGCGGGGTGGGCCTGGCCTCGCTGTCTGATCAGGAACCAAGGCCGTTGCTCGGTTCGACCGCTTGACTGCCCATAAACACGGGAATATGCTTTTCCGTATGAAGACGACCGTTGATCTGCCGGACGACCTGTTCATCGCTGCGAAGAAGCGAGCGGCAGAGCTGCGCCAGCCCTTGCGAGTGCTGATCGAACGCAGCTTGCGAGCCGAGCTTGGTCGCGGAGCCGGGCAGCGCCAGGCGAAACCTCGCACGATCCGTTGGGTCACCGTTGCCGGCGGCCTGCCGCCCGGCGTGGATGTTGCCAACCGGGCTGAGATGCACGACTGGCTTCGGCAGCAGCGATGATCGCGCTCGATACCAATCTGCTGATCTACGCCCATCGTTCAGCCACTGCCGAACATGGGGCCGCCCGCGAGGCGATCGAGGCTGCCCTGAACTCCCCGGGAGGATGTGGCATCACCGTGCCGAGCGTCGCCGAGTTTTTCAGCATTGTCACGCATCCCACCGCCAGCGGGAGGCCATCGCCACCCAGGGCCGCTGTTGATTTTCTGGCATCCCTGCGAGAGGCAGGCGTTGAAGAGCTGGCCGCCGGGCCGGCGTTTGCCGCACGGCTCGTTCAACTGGCGGCAGACATGGAAGTGATAGGGGCGAGGATTTTTGACCTCCAGATCGGACTCTGCGCTCTCGACGGCGGAGCTACGCAGCTGTGGACGCATGATGGCGGCTTCGTGAAGATTCCCGGGCTCGTGATTCGTGATCCGCTGGGGCGTCAGTGATCTGCTCGATCGCGGCGGGGGTTGATTCCAGCGCCAGCGGGGTATATACAGACGTTCATGTTTTGCGGCGGCCGGCTTGCCTGGAGGCGGCATTTGGCCGATATTTGAACGTTGAGTCATTCAGGAGAGCTTCCGCATGGTCAGTCTCACGGAAATCCGAAACCGGCTGCAGCGGTCGTTTACGCCCGATCAGGCCGAACTGATCGCCAATTTACACGTCGAAATGCACGACCAGCTCGTGACGCCGCATGACTTCGCCGAGCTGCGGAGCGTCGTCGGGGAGCTTGCGGAATCCCAGCACCGGACGGAACAGCGCATCGGAGAGCTTGCCGATGCGCAGCAACGGACTGAGGTGCGGGTCGAGCAGTTGGCCGATGCGCAGCAACGGCTGGCGGAGGCGCAGCAGCGGACGGAAGTGCGGGTCGAGCAACTGGCAGAGGCCCAGCAGCGGACGGAGGTGCGGGTCGGGGAGCTGGCGGAAGCCCAACAGCGGACAGAGAACGCAGTCGTTGAGCTGGCGACATCGGTCAAGCATGCGGAGTTTGCGATCAAGGATCTCGCGAAGCAGGTCGGCGGCCTTGCGGCCACCGCAGGCGGCAATCTTGAGGCCTACGCCAGCGAGCGGATTCCGGAGGTATTGGCTGAGCGATTCGGGTTCGTCGTGGAGTCGTGCGGCACCGAGGCAATCGAGGCGGGCGGCAAGACGTATGAGTTCGATGCCGTCATCCGCGGCACGATCGACGGCCGTGCCATGATCGTGCTCTGCGAGGTGAAGACCAACATTTCGGAGGCCGAAGTCCGCGGGTTTTTGAGGGTGGTCGATCGCATGCGGCCTGTGCTTACCCTCTCGGCCCCGGCCGCCGAGGTGCAGCCGCTGTTTTTCGGCTACCGAGCCGCCATGGTTACGCAGAAACTCATCACCGGCAGCGGGGCCTGGCTCGTCTTTCCGCGGGGGCTCGTCGCTGCGGCGTGATCCCGGGGGCATTGCCGGAGGGGGCGGGGGATGGTCTGCTTGGGCCCGGAAAGGGACTCCCCATGCGATTCGCCAGCCTGTTCTGCACCCTGCTCTGCCTTGCGGTTTACCTGATCGGGGCGATCGGGGCGACGGCCTGCCACGCCGCTGAAGAGGGGCCATGGAAGATTTCCGTCGCTGCGGGCGGCGTTGATCGCTCAAACCTCCCCCTGCGGGCCCGGATTACCGTGCCCCAGGGGTCACCCGCCGCCGAGGGCGGGGCCGCCGTGCGGCTCAAACTCGCCGATGGTTCGCACGTGGACGGACAGGTGATGCCCACGGAACTGTTCGCGCCGCTGCCCCGCGGGCCGTATGGCATGGAGCACCGCGACATCGTCTTCATGCTGCCCAAACTCGAAGCCGGCACCACGGTCGAACTGCACGCGGAATTGCTGCCGGACGACCCCAAGAGCGAGCCGCGGCTCCGCTGGACCGAAGAGCCTGGGGCGGCGGCGCTGCTGCTGGCTGAAAAGCCCATCGTGCGATACGAGATGCCCACGTATGACCCATCGAGCGAGGAGAAGCGGCTCGTCACCTACAAGCCTTTTCATCACGTGTTCGACCCCGTGACCGGCATCCGGCTCACGAAGGGGGAGGGCGGCCAGTTCACGCATCACCGTGGCATCTTCTTTGGCTACAACGAGATCGGTCACGGCGAGGGCCGGAAGACGTCGTCGGACTGCTGGCACTGCGTGAAGGGGGCCCGCCAGGAGCACCGGCTGATGCTCGACGAGGTGGCGGGGGCAGTGGCGGGCGTCCAGCGGGTGGCGATCGACTGGATGGGCAGCGACGATTCGAAGGTGCTCGGCGAGGTGCGAGAGCTCGAGGTCGTGCCCGTGCCGGGCGGCACGATCATCGACTTCGCCAGCCGGCTCACGGCCGATGCACCCGTGCGGCTCGACGGTGATCCGCAGCACTCGGGCGTGCATTTCCGGGCCTCGAACGAGGTGCACGAATCGACGAAGGATCAGACCTACTATCTGCGGCCGGGCGTGAAGGCCGAGCCGGGGGCGTTTCGCAACTGGCCCGACGACAAGACCTACGTCAATGCGCCGTGGCACGCCGTCAGCTTCGTGGTGGGCGGCCAGCGATACACCGTGCTCCGTGTGAATCGGCCCGCGAACCCGGGTGAGGCCCGGATGAGCGAGCGCGACTACGCGAGGTTTGGATCGTATTTCGCATACGATCTGGAGCCGAGCCGGCCGCTGCAGGTGGGCTACCGGTTTTGGGTGCAGCCGGGCGAACTCTCGCTCGACGAGGCGGCCCGGATCGCGGCCGACTACCAGAAGCCGGCCGACATCCGCGTGACTGGTGGTTGATTTCACAGGAAAAGTTTTTCACAGGAAGCCCCCGGCGGAAGCCGGGGATATTTTTTTCGCAACGGGGATGCTTCGATGACGACGCAGCAAGGCGGGGCGGGCAAGCTGGCCAGCGTGATGAACGAGGTGCGGGTCTTCCCGCCGCCGGCGGAGTTTTCCCGGCAGGCGCGGATCGGCTCGCTCGACGACTACCGCAAACTCTACGACGCTGCCACGGACGATCCCGACGCCTTCTGGCACGAGCGGGCGATTGCGCTTCCGTGGATGAAGCCCTACACGCAGGTGCTCGATTGGCAGCCGCCCACGGCGAAGTGGTTCGTGGGTGGGCAGACCAACGCCTCGGCTGCCTGCCTCGATGCCCAGATTGCGGCGGGCAAAGGCGACAAGACGGCGATCGTGTGGGTGGGCGAGCCGACCGGCGAACGGAAGACGTTCACCTACCGCGAACTGCATGCGGAGGTGTGCCGGTGTGCCGCCGGCCTGAAGAAAATCGGCGTGCAGCCGGGACAGGTGGTGTCGATCTACATGCCGATGACCCCCGAGCTCGTGATCGCGATGCTGGCCTGCGCCCGGATCGGCGCCGTGCACTCCGTGATCTTCGGCGGCTTTTCCAGCGAGGCGATCGCCGACCGCAACCAGGATGCCCAGGCCGTGGCCGTGATCACCGCCGATGGCGGCTGGCGGCGCGGCGCCCAGCTGCCCCTGAAGAAGAACGTGGACGAGGCCCTGGCCTCGAAGAGCCATGCTCCCACGACCGTCAAGCATGTGATCGTGGTCAAGCGCACCGGCCAGCCGGTGGAGATGGTGCCGGGCCGCGACGTCTGGTGGCACGACCTCGTGGAAGGCATGCCTGCTGATCTCGCCCCCGCCGCGATGGACTCCGAAGCCCCGCTCTTCATTCTCTACACGAGCGGCTCCACCGGAAAACCGAAGGGCATCAAGCACACGACGGCCGGCTACCTGCTCTGGGCGAAGACCACCGCCGAGTGGGTCTTCGACCTGCGGGACGACGACCTCTTCTGGTGCACCGCCGACTGCGGCTGGATCACCGGCCACAGCTACGTGACCTACGGGCCGCTCGCCGCGGGCGCGAGCATTCTCATCTACGAGGGTGCCCCGAACGCGCCGCACGAGGGCCGGTTCTGGGAGATCATCGAGCAGGAGAAGCCCACGATCTTCTACACGGCCCCGACGGCGATCCGCTCGTTCATGAAGTGGGGCATGCAGCACATCGAGGGCCGCGATCTCTCCAGCCTGCGGCTGCTCGGCACGGTGGGCGAAGGGATCAATCCCGAGGCCTGGATCTGGTATCACGAGGTGATCGGCGGCAAGCGGTGCCCGATCGTCGATACCTGGTGGCAGACCGAGACGGGCGGAATCATGATGAGCCCGCTTCCAGGCTGCACGCCCACGAAGCCCGGCAGTTGCACACTGCCGCTGCCCGGCGTGGTGCCGCAGATCGTCGATGCGACGGGGCATCCCGTGCAGCCGGGCGAAGGGGGCTGGCTCGTGATGCAACAGCCCTGGCCCGGCATGCTCCGCGGCATCTGGGGAGACGACGCCCGGTTCGAGGAGACCTATTGGTCGCGGGTGCCCGGCAAGTATCTCGCCGGCGACAATGCCCGCCAGGATGCCGACGGCTACTACTGGATCATGGGGCGGATCGACGACGTGCTCAACGTGGCGGGGCACAGGCTCTCCACCATCGAGATCGAAAGTGCGCTCGTGAGCCACCCCAGCGTGGCGGAAGCCGCCGCGGTGGGCCGGCCGCACGACGTGAAGGGGGAGGCCGTGGCCGTGTTCGTGACGCTCCGCGACGGAGAACCGACCGACGCCCTCAAGGACGTGCTTCGCAAGCACGTGCGGCACCAGATCGGCGCCCTCGCCGCGCCCGACGACATCCATTTCACCGCCTCACTGCCCAAGACCCGCAGCGGCAAGATCATGCGACGGCTCCTCCGCGACATCGCCGCCGGCAAGGAGACCGTGGGCGACACGAGCACGTTGGAGGATTACAGCGTGCTCGCGAAGCTCCGCGGCGATCAGGAATAGCGTGGGCGCCGTGATTCGCAAGCGGCCCGTGGCACGCGGATCTATGATGGCGCCATGAAACCCGAACTGCTCGCCCCTGCCGGTGATTGGGACTGCGTGCGTGCCGCCATTGAAAACGGCGCCGATGCCGTCTACTTCGGCCTCGACGCCGGCTTCAATGCCCGGGCCCGGGCCACGAACTTCACGCTCGACGACCTGCCGCGGCTGATGCAGACGTTGCACCTCCGCGGCCTCAAGGGCTATGCCACGCTCAACACGCTCGTGTTCAGCGACGAGTTGGCTGACTTCGAGCGGGTGGTGGCGGCCGTCGCCGACGCAGGCGTCGATGCCGTGCTCCTGCAAGACGTGGGGGCGGCCCGGCTCATCCGCCGGATCCGCCCCGATCTTCCGCTCCACGCCTCCACGCAGATGACGCTCACGAGCGCCGAGTGCATCGCGCTGGCGGAGGAGTTGGGGATGGAGCGGGTCGTCGTGGCCCGCGAGCTTTCGATCGCCGAGATCGTGGCGATTCGGCAGCAGACCACGATGCCGCTCGAGGTCTTCGTGCACGGGGCCCTGTGCGTGGCCTACTCGGGGCAGTGCCTCACGAGCGAGTCGCTCGGCGGCCGGAGCGCTAATCGTGGCCAGTGTGCCCAGGCCTGCCGACTCCCCTACGACCTCGTCTGCGACGGGAAGGAGGTGGATCTCGGACCCCAGCAATACCTGCTCTCGCCCCAGGACCTCGCGGCCTACGCCCTCGCCCCCGAATTGATCGCGGCGGGCGTGTCGTCGTTCAAGATCGAAGGACGGCTCAAGACGGCCGAGTACGTCGCGAACATCACGCGGCACTACCGGCAGGCGATCGACACGGCGGTGGCCGGGAAGCCGGTGGCCTTCACGCCCCGCGAGGTCGAAGAGATGGAGCTGTCGTTCTCCCGCGGCTTTTCGCCGGGCTGGCTCCAGGGCTGCGACCACAAGATGCTCGTGCCCGCGACGTCGAGTGCGAAGCGGGGCGTGCGGCTCGGAACGGTAGCGGAGGTGCGTCGTGACCGCGTGGCCGTCGAACTCGCGACGGGGCTCGCCGGCGGCGTGAAGCGGGGTGACGGCGTGGCTTTTGCCTGCGGCCCGACGAGCGACGACTCGATCGGTGGCCGCGTGTACGAGGTGTTCGACCGGGGCCGGTCGCTCACCGAGCCGGCGACTGCGGGCCGCGTGGAGCTGACGTTCGGTCGCGACGCCCTCGATCTCACGAGGATCCAGCCGGGCCAGGCCGTGTGGAAGACCGACGATCCGCAGCTCACCGCCCGGCTGCGCAAGACGTTCACCGGCGACGTGCCGCTACGGCGGCAGCCGGTGGACCTGCACGTGACCGTGGCCGTGGGCCGGCCCGTGAGGGTGACGGCGACGACGGCCGCCGGCGGTCGCTGCGTCGTGGAGAGTGGCGAACCCGCCCAGGCGGCGACGAAGCACGCGATCGATGCCGACGTGCTCCGCAGCCAGTTGGGGCGGCTCGGGGGCACGCCGTTCGAATTGCGGGAGGTCGTGGCGGAGATCGAGGGGGCGGCGATGGTGCCGTTCAGCGTGCTCGGAAAGCTGCGGCACGAGATCGTGGCGGGGCTTTCGGCGTCGGTGGGCGGTGTTGAGACGAGGGGAGAAGGCAGCCCGTCACGGAGTGACGGGCCTACGGGGAGTGACGGGCCTACGGTGGGAAGGAGCAGCCCGTCACGGAGTGACGGGCCTACGGCTGCGCTCCCCACGCTCCATGTTCTCGTGCGGTCGCTCGATCAGCTGCGGACCGTGCTCGAGCTCGGCGAACGCCGCCTCGCCGCCGACTTCGCCGACATCCGCCAGTATCGTGAGGCGGTCGAGATCTGCCGCGGTGCGAAGGCCACGCTCCTCCTGGCCACGCCCCGCATCCAGAAGCCCGATGAGCTTGGCATCTTCCGGCTCCTGGAGAAGCAATCACCCGACGGCGTGCTCGTGCGGAACTATGCGGCCCTGCGGTTCTTCAAGGATCGCTGCGTCCCCGTGGTGGGTGACTTTTCGCTCAACGTGACGAACGAGCTGACGGCGGAGTTCTTCATGGCGGCTGGCTGCGACCGCGTGACCGCGTCGTACGACCTCAATCGCGACCAGCTCGCAGGACTCGTCGCGGCCACGCCACCGGAGTGGCTGGAGATCGTGGTGCACCAGCACATGCCGATGTTCCACATGGAGCACTGCGTGTTCTGCGCGGTGCTCTCGCCGGGCACGAACAAGACGAACTGCGGCCGTCCCTGCGACGAGCATGTGGTGAAGCTCCGCGATCGGATCGGGGTGGAGCATCCGCTCACGGCCGACGTCGGCTGCCGCAACACACTCTTCAACGCCGTGCCGCAGAGCGCGGCCGAGGCCGTGCCGCTGCTGCGGGCGCGGGGCGTGGCATGGTTTCGGATCGAACTGCTCGACGAGCCGGCCGACGAGATCCGTCGGATCGTGGCGGCCTACCGCGACCTGCTCGCTGGCCGGGCGACGGGCAAGGACGTGTGGACGTCGCTCCGGGCGGCCAATCGCGTGGGCGTGACCCGCGGCACGCTCGAAGAGCGACGCAACCCGCTCGCGATCGTGTGAAAAAGCCCGGGGCGGCGTGCGCCGCCCCGGGTCTCGTGACGTTCAGGCGATTGCCAGAAGGCCTTACTTCGACAGCTTCGTGAAGGCCTCGACCATCGGCGTCACGACCGGGCCGAGCAGGTCCTTCACGCCGGGAATCGCCATCACCGTGTCGATCACCTTCTGGAGCAGGCCCAGATTCTTGCCGACGAACTCGGCGAAGGCGGGCTTCTCCTCGGCGGGCAGATTGCCGGCCTCGGTCTCCAGTTCCTTCAGCATCGGCGAGAGCTTCTCGAGCTCCGGCAGGGCGAGCTTCGCCGAGGGGAGATCCTTCACGCCGCCGAGCACCGACGAGAGGCCGCCGAACAGCTCCGTGGCATTCTTGCCCACGCGCACGGCCTCGAGGAACTTCGGATCGATCGAGATCGTCTCGGTGACGGTGTCGATCAGATCCTTGCCGGCCCGTTCGACCACCTCGGTGCGATCGACCGTGACCGGGCCCTTCTTCGCGATATCTTCGCGGGCGGCGACGACGCCATCTTTCGCCCGCTTCTGGTTCTCGTTCCAGAGGTAGTAGCCGAGGCCGACGGCGCCGAGCAGGAGCAGCGGCAGCAGCCAGCCGGGCAGGCCCGCCTTCTCCGGCTCGCGATGGCCATGGCTGCCACGACCGGCAGGCGACACGGCCCCCTGGGTGAAGTCGCCGAGCGACAGGCCCTTCGGCAGCGAGCCGCGGATGTTCGAGGCCTGCTCCGAGAAGAGCCGTGACACGCCGGCCGCGTCGGGGCGACCCTGGAACTGCTTGGCGACCATGCCGAGCACGATCGGGGCGAGATAGGTGACGAGCGTCTTCATGATGCCGGGCTGCATGCCGGCGAACTTCGCGATCACGTCGACGAGGCTCGTCAGGTTGTTGCCGCCGCCGAGCAGCGAGCCGAGCAGGCTGCCGCCGAGGCTGCCGATCCCCGAGGCCTGATTGCCGCCGAGCGCACCGGCCAGATTGCCGAGCATGCCGAGGTCGAGGCCGCCCATCGCCTTGGCGAGCTGGTCGGCGCCGCTGTTGCTCGAGGCGAGCTTGGCGAACACGTTGAGCAGGGCCGGCACGGCGGCATTCGTGGCCGTGCGGGTCTGCGACTCATTGGCCCCGATCAGGCCGCCGAGCTTGCCGAGGACGTCACCCGACAGCTGGCTCGAAATCAGATCGACGATATTCATCGAACATCTCCAGAAGGGAAGAAACCGGGATCACAGAAGAAAAGGACCGAATTGTTCGCCGTCTTCCCTGACGGGCGCAGTTGGGGCTGGAGCATTCCCGGGGGAATGGCCCGCCCGCTATCCGTGGACACGTTGTAGGGCACGCCAGGGGGCGTCGCAAGAAACCGCTACCAGTAGACGTAGTGGAGGAACTTCTCGCGGTCGGGCCTCGGCAGGGCGTCGACCCGCGGGACCACCCAGCGGTTCTCGTCGGCGTCGATCAGCATCTTCCCCTCGGCCCCGAAATCGACCGCCTGGCTCTGCGTCCAGCGGGCCGTGAACTGGCGACGGCCGACGTCGGTCTCGACGTCGAAATCGAGGTAGCCGTGGGCAAGCGCGACGTCGTGGATCCGGCGGATCTCGCGGACGAGCGACCGCCGGGCCAGCGCCGCCTGCACGACCGCGCGGTCGGCCGCGGTCCAGTCGGCCAGCGATCGCATCATGCCCAGTTCAATCTCGTCGCCCGAATCGTTCCATCCCCGCACGGAGAGATAGGCCTCGGGATGCGACGCCGGGAACACCCGCACGATGAAGATGCCTGCAGCGATCCGCTCGTCCCCCTGCCAGAGCTCGATGCGGTCATGCGGGCCGATGGCGAATCGGTGTCGCGATGGAACGAGCCACTCGATCGTGGCTGCCGTCGGCGGCGTGTCAGTAGGCGGCGCATCGTTCGCCTCCTCGACGGCAGGACGGGCCTCCTCCTCGACGAGCAGCATGTCGACCGTGGGCTGCTTCGAGACCTGCGTCTGAATCCGCACGAGGCGGGCGTAGAGGCCGTCGGCTGCGAGCAGGTCGGCGTGCGTCCCCTCCTCGACGAGCCGGCCGCGGTCGAAGGCGAGGATGCGGTCGGCGTTGCGGAGCGTGGAGAGCCGATGGGCGATGGCGATCGTGGTGCGGCCGCGAACGAGCACGGCGAGCGCCTCCTGGATCGCCTTCTCGGCCTCGGCGTCGATGTTGCTCGTCGCCTCGTCGAGCACGAGGATCCGCGGGTCGTAGAGCAGCGTGCGGGCGATCGACAGCCGCTGCTTCTCACCGCCGGAGAGGCCGGCGCCGTGTTCGCCGAGGAGCGTCTCGTAGGCCAGCGGCTGCCGGCAAAGGAAGTCGTGGGCGCCGGCCGCCTTCGCCGCGGCGAGCCCCTCCTCGATCGTGGCCTGCGGACGGCCGTAGGAGAGATTCCGCCAGATCGTGCCACGGAACAGGAACGAATCCTGGAACACGATCCCGAGCTTCTCCCGCAGGTCGCTCATCGAGAGGTCGCGGATGTCATGGCCGTCAACCGTGATGCTCCCCTCCTGCACGTCGTGAAACCGGGCGAGCAGGCTCACGAGCGTGGACTTGCCCGACCCCGAGCGGCCCACGATCCCCACCATTTCGCCAGGCTCGACCGTGAACGACACGTCGTGAAGCACCGGCTGGTTGCGGTCGTAGCCGAAGGTGACGGTGTCGAACCGGATCTCACCGCGGACCTCCGGCCAGGGCTCGGGGTTGGCGGGATCGGTAATCAGGGCGGGCGTGTCGAGCAGTTCGAGCACCCGCTTGCTCCCCGAGAGGAAGCTCGTGAGCCAGGTCGTGAAATTCGAGAGCGCGCCGAGCGGCGCGTAGAACATCGCCAGATAGGCGAGGAACGCGATTAGCTGGCCGAGCGACATGCTGCCGCCGATCACGTCGCGGCCGCCGACATACCACACGATCAGGCCGCCGAGGCTGAAGACGATCTGCATGGCCGCCGAGTAGGTGGTGTTGGTGTGCTCCACCCATTGTCGCCACTGGCGGAGATGGTCGCTCGCGGTGTGGAACCGTTCCCGCTCGCGGTCCTCCTGGGCGAAGGCCTTCACAACGCGGATGCCCGAGAGCATGCCCGAGAGCCGCGTCATCTGCTTGCTGGAGGCGTCCCAGAGCCGGTAGTGCCGCGGATAGACATGCCGCCAGAAGATCCACGAGCCGAGGATCACGAGCGGCACTGGAATGAGCGTGTAGAGGGCGAGCTTCGGATTGATCCAGACGAGCATCCCGCCCACCGCGACCAGTTGCACGATCTGGAGAAGGAATCCGCCGGTCACCTGCTGCACGAGACCGTGCAGCACCTCGCTGTCGTGGGCCACACGGCTGATCATCGAGCCCACCTGGTGGCGGTCGTAGTAGGCCACCGACAGGCTCTGAAGCTTCGCCACCATCTCGTCGCGGAGCGTGGCCGTGATGCCCGTGCCGATCGCGGTGGCAAGCCGTCCCTTCAGCACGCCCACCACGGAGAGCAGCACACGGGAGAAGGCGAGCGCGAGCACGACGACGAGCAGGGCCGTGCGGAAGTCGGGGAGCGCGTCGCCCGCCGCGGCACTGGCCCGGTCGGAGAGGATCTCGTCGACCATGTATTGCTGGAGCTTCGGCGGCACGAGTTCGGCCACCACGCCCAGGAGCGTGAGCAGGCAGAGCAGCACCGCACCGCGGGCGTAGGGGGCGAGCAGCTCGCTCACGCGCCGCAGGATCTGCCCCTTCTGCAGGCAGCGGGGGCAGGAGTCGTCGGCCGTGGCCAGCCGCAGGCCGCAACTGCCGCAGCGGGGCGGATCGAGCGGACCGTCGATTTCGAGGGTGACGGCGTCGCCCGCCACGAGCGATTCCCTCGCCCGCTCGAGCGCCCGCGACACCTTGTGGAACCGCGTGGCGAGGCTGCTCGAATATCGCAGGACGTCGATCCAGACGTCGTCGGCCTGCACCTGCAGCGTGCCGCCGCCGAGGCCGGCGGTGGTGCGGATCTGGGTGACGCCCGCCCAGGGGATGCTGCGGCTCGCCCCGTCGGCTCCCTCGACGGCAAGCCCCTCGGGAGTCGCCACGAGGGTTTCGCGGCTGGGAAACCCGCCTAGCGAGACGTCGGTGTCGATCGAAAGCAGCACCGACGATGGCACGGCGGTCGCAAGACGCCTATGCTCGTCGGCCACGGCGGTCGCGGTGTCGATCGGGGTGTCCTTTCCTGGAGCCGAATCACGGAGACGTGTCATGCAGTACGCAGTGTGGACGGGCTGGGTTCGAAGCCTGGTGGCGGCGGGCCTCGTGGCCGGCTGGTGCGCCGGCGGGCATGCCGACGACGCCGGGTTCGTCGAGCTCTTCGATGGGAAAAGTCTGGCAGGTTGGCAGGCGAACGAAAATCCCTCCGCCTGGAAGGTGGTCGAGGGAGCGATCGTGGCCCACGGCCCGCGGAGCCACCTCTTCTACGTGGGGGCCGATACCGCCAAGCCGGAGGAATTCAAGAACTTCCACCTCAAGGCGGAGGTGAAGACGCGGCCCGGCTCCAACTCGGGCTTCTTCATCCACTCGAAGTTTCAGCCGGAGGGCTGGCCCGCCCACGGTTACGAGGTGCAGGTGAACAACTCACAGGGCGACCCGGTGCGGACCGGCAGCCTTTACAACGTGGTGAAGAACTTCACGCCCCCCGCCAAGGACGACGAGTGGTTCACACTCGAGGTCGTGGTGAAGGGCAAGGCCGTCACCGTGGGCGTGGACGGAAAGGTGCTCTTCGAATACGTGGAGCCCGAGGGCGTGATCGGCACCCGGAAGCTCTCCGCAGGCCTCTTCGCCATCCAGGCCCACGACCCGGCGAGCGAGGTGCACTACCGGAGCGTGAAGGTGAAGCGGCTGCCGTAGGGCGCGGCGCCCACCGTAGTCCGCACACTTCGTGTGCGGTTTGAGGCGTGAAGCCCGAGAGGCCGTGCTACTCGGGAAACAGCCGCGTCGAGAGGTAGCGCTCGCCGAGATCGGGCAGCACCACGACCACCATCTTCCCGGCGTTTTCCGGCCGGCGGGCGACCTGCAGGGCGCCCCACGCCGCGGCCCCGCAGCTGATGCCGCACATCAGCCCCTCGCGCTTGGCCATCTGCCGGGCCGTCTCCATCGCGTCCTCGTCGTCAACGCGGATCACCTCGTCGATGATGTTAAGATTGAGGATGTCTGGAATGAATCCCGCCCCGATGCCCTGGATCGTATGGCGGCCCGGCTTGATCGGCTGGCCTCCGAGCTTCTGGGTGATCACCGGGCTGTTGGCCGGCTCCACGGCCACGACCTTCACGTCGGGCTTCTTCTGCTTGAGCACCTCGCCCACGCCGGTGATCGTGCCGCCGGTGCCCACGCCACAGACGACGACGTCGACCTGCCCGTCGGTGTCGGCCCAGATCTCCTCGGCCGTGGTGCGGCGATGCACCTCCGGATTGGCCGGGTTCTTGAACTGCTGGGGCATGAAGAACTGGCTGCTGGAGCGGCTGATCTCCTCGGCGTGCCGCACGGCGCCGGGCATGCCCTCGGCCGCCGGCGTCAGCACGAGTTCGGCGCCGAGCGCCTTGAGCATCCGCCGCCGCTCCAGGCTCATGCTCTCCGGCATCGTCACACGGAGCTTGTAGCCGCGGGCGGCACACACATACGCCAGGCCGATGCCCGTATTGCCGCTCGTGGGCTCGATGATCACGGTGTCGGGGCCGATCCGCCCCTCCTGCTCCGCCGTGTCGATCATCGCGCAGGCGATCCGGTCCTTCACGCTCCAGAGTGGGTTCATGTTTTCGATCTTGCCGACGACGGTGGCCACGCAGCCCTCGGTCACCCGCCGCAGGAGCACGAGCGGCGTCCGCCCGATGCACTGCGTGATGTCGTTACGAACCCCGGACGGCAGCTTCATCGTCACCATGTCGAGTTCCTCCTGCGCGCGGTCGCCTCCCGGCCCCACGGCCGGACAACCGTCAACATCCGCATTATCGGCAGAACCGGCCCGAAACTGAAACCGCGTGGTACGACGGGAGTCACCCCAGTTCGAGCTTGACTCGGCGGGGCATCGCCAGCCGGCCGAACATGCCGACCGAGCCCTTCGGCAGGCCGAGGAACTCGAGCCGTTCGAACCAGCCCGCCGCCTCCGCGCCGAGCTTGCCCACCTGCGTGCCCCGCAGGTCGAGATGCCGCAGCCCCTTCAGTTCCTTGAGCTGGAGCAGCCCCTCGTCGGTGAGCGAGCCTCCCGCGAGATCGAGCGTGGCGAGATCCTTCAGCGAGTCGGCCCTGAAGCCGAGCAGGATGGCGAACAGGTCGTCGGCCGAGGGATTCCGCAGCCGCACGGTGACGAGCTTGTCGGCCACGTGCCCGAAATCGTCGCCGAACGACTTCCGCAGCCAGTCGGTCTCCTCCATCTCGATCTCGCCGCCGCGCTCGATCGCCTCCGTGGCAACCTCCTGCTGCTGGGCGTAGGCCTCGATCTTCGATGCCAGCCATTCCAGCTTGCTGGCCTTGAACTTCACGTAGTCGTTGGCCTCCTCGAAGGCAGCCTGCAGCTTCACGAACTCGGCGGGGTCGCCGCCGCGGTCGGGATGCATCGCCATCGCCTTGGCGAGATAGGCCTGCTTCACGTCCTCGAGCGTGAGCGGCGGTCGCAGGCCGAGCGTGGTCAGGCAGGCCGGGACGTCGGGTTCCAGATGATTGGACATGGGATGCTTTCTTCAGGAGAAACCGAGGGTACGCGAGGCTGGGGTGGTTGGGCAATTCCGGTTGTTGCGGCGACTGCCGAACCGCGGTTGCTCCGAATTGCCCCGTCTTCCATGATTCGGTCGCTTTGCCAGGGAGTGGCAAGGCTGACGGACAGCCATGGAGGGAGATGCGATGACGTTCGAGTGGCTTCGCGGGCGCCGTGTGCGGGAGATCGGGGCGGCGGTGGTCGTGGTCGGGGCCTGCCTCGCCTGGCGACTCGCGACGCCGACATCGAGTTCAGACGCCGCGCCGCCCACATTGACCGGCCGCGGCAAGCCTGCTGCGCCAGCAGCCGAAACGCCCCCGGGCGCCCGTCCGATCGCACTGGTCAACGGTGCCGAGATCACCAGCGATCAGCTCGCCGCGGAATGCCTCGGCCGCCATGGCGCCGGCGTCGTGGAGACGATGGTCAATCGCGTGATCATCGAGCAGGCCTGCCGGCGATCGGGCGTGACCGTGACGCCACAGGACGTGGATGCCGAGATCGAGGTGATGTCGCGGCGGTTCAACGTGCCCCGCGAAAAGTTTCTGGAGCTGATCCAGCAGGAACGGGGCGTCACCCCGAAGCAATACTCCGACGACATCCTCTGGCCCACGCTCGCCCTGCGTCGGCTGGCCAGTGTCGCCGTCGAGCCCACGCCGGCGGAGTTGCAATTGGCGTTTGAGAAGCAGTTTGGGCCGGCCGTGAAGGCCCGGATCATCGTGGCCCGGACGCAGGCCGAGGCCGACTCGTTGCGAGCCAAGGCCCTGGCTGCCCCCGACGACTTTCCGGCGCTCGCCCGGCAGCACTCCGTGGACGTGGCCAGTGCGAGCGCCAACGGCTGGGTGCAACCGATCCGGCCCCACTCCGGGGATCCGGCGTTCGACCAGGCCGCCCTTCGCCTGCGCGACGGTGAGATCTCGCCGGTCGTGCAGGTGGCGGATCAGTTCATCGTGCTCAAGTGCGAAGGGCGGCTGCCTGCAGACACCGTGACGCTCGACGAGGTGCGGCCGCGGCTCGCCGAGCAGCTCCGCGAGCAGAAGAGCCGTCAGGCGTCGAGCGAGGTGTTCAAGCAGCTGCAGGACGCCTCGACCGTGGAGAACGTGCTCAACGATCCGGCCAAGGCCGCGGCCACGCCCGGCGTGGCGGCCCGCGTGAACGGCGAGGCGATCCCGGTCGATCGCGTGCGGGAGGTGTGCCTGGAGCGGCATGGCCGCGACGTGCTCGAAACCCTGATCTCCCGGAAGCTGCTGGAGCAGGCGATCGTGAGCCAGAAGCAGCAGGTCGTGCAGGCCGACATCGACGGGGAGATCGCCCGGGCCGCCGAGTCGATGGGCTTCACGAAGGCCGACGGCACGCCCGACGTGCAGGCCTGGCTCGCCCGAGTGACCCGCGAGGAGAAGATCCCGCTGCGGCACTACCTCGAGGACGTCGTCTGGCCGACGGTGGCCCTCAAGAAGCTGGTGGGCAGCGTGCCCGTGACGCAGGAGGATCTCGACAAGGCCTATGCGGCGACCTTTGGCCCGCGGGCCCGTTGTCGGATCATCGTGCTCGACAATCAGCGGCGGGCCCAGGAGGTGTGGCAGCTCGCCCGCCAGAACCCGACGGCGGACCATATCGGGGCGCTGGCGGAGCAGTATTCGGTCGATCCCACCACGAAGTCGCTTCGTGGCGAGGTGCCGCCGCTCCGCCGCTGGGGCGGCCAGCCGGCCATCGAGCGGGAGGCCTTCGCGCTCAAGCCGGGCGAACTGTCGGGCGTGGTGCAGGTGGCTGATCGGTTCATGGTGATCTTCTGCGAGGGCTTCACGGCGCCGGCGCAGGTGTCGCCCGAGGAGGCCCGCGGCGAATTGCACGCCGACATCTTCGAGAAGAAGCAGCGGATCGAGATGGCCCGCCACTTCACGCACCTCCGTGAGGCGGCAGCGATCGACAACCTGCTCGCCGGCACGAGCCAGTCGCCCACGCGGCCGCGCGGCGGCCCGCCGGCGGCGGGCATGCCGCAGGCGCAGCTCACGAAGGCGGAAGCCGCCGAGTTGGCCATGCCGCGGGCTGGCAGTCGTCAGGCCACGCCGCCGGCGGCGCCCTCCGGCGTCGTGCCGGCGTCGTATCCGTAGTCCCGTCACGGAGTGACGGGACTACGGTGCCGCGGGGAGTTCCCAGGCGGAACGGTAGAAGAGGCCGGTGTCGGTGGTTTCGAGCAATGACGTGCTCACGCCGAACATCCCCTCCATGTCGGCGGCCGAGGGGAGCAGCGGGCGGAGCTTCTCGAGGAACTCGCGGGAGTCAGCCGTGACGTCCCCCGCCTCGAGGCCCGCGAGAAACTCACGCACGAGACCGAGCATGCCGCCGGTATGCGTCGCATCACCGATCGAAAAGAGCCGTGCCGGCGCCGGGGGAAGCATCGCGGCCGCCCGCGCGACGGCGGCGCTTTCGCGGAGTGAGGCCTCGCCGGCCGGGGGCGTGCGGATCGCGGCGAGCGTCTTCTCCAGCGAGTCATCTCCGATCGCGACGACGAGATGCTGCTGGCCGACGAACATCGCCGGTCCGTTGGGCATGCGGATGCCGCGGAAGCCCTGCTCCTCGACGACCTCCGTCTGGGCCAGCGGGGCGAGTCGCTGCAGGATTTTCTGAAACGGCGCCTCGTCGGTGACTTCCCAGACCAGCGCCAGCCGATCGAACGTGGGCATGCCGGAGAGCGGCCCCGGCTCCGCCCGCGCCGTGCGGGCCTCGGCAAGCGCGGCCGCCACCTGCGGCGGGTAGGCGACGATCCAGTGCCGCGTGCCAAAGGCCGAAAGCACGCCCGGCAGATCGAGCCCCAGCCAGCCCTGAGTCTGCATCTCGGCGGCCACGAACATGTTGGCCGTCTCCTCGCCCCCCTGGGCGACGGCGATCTCGCGGATCGTCTTGTAGGCCTGCCCGAGGTCGAGCGAAATCTGTGTCAGATCGACCGCCTCGCTCGTGACGAACGACGGCACCAGGGCGGCGTCGGCATCCTGTTCGAGGATGCACATCGCACCGGCGCGCGGAGCCGGCAGTGCGACGAACATTCCCTGCCGGTAGACGTCGCCGTCGAGCGTGTGCCGCCAGGCGAGTGGCCCCAGCCCATCGAGGCCGGCGGCGGCCAGCCCCTTGGCGGCCCCTTCGGCGCCGGCGCCGACCCGCCTGATCAGGCTCCCGAGGTCGAGCACCAGGTCGAGAAGCGTGAGACCATCGGGCAGCGACTCCTGAAGGCCTGGCGTCTGCATCACGGCGGTGAGCGGCGGCTCGTCGACCGTGGCATGTGCGGCCAGGAACTGTTCGAAGACGCCGCGGGCCTCGTCGCCCCCGCTCTCCTTCTCGAAGTCACGCGGTCCCCGTGGGGTGGTCGTGGCCACTTCCACCTGCATCTGGCCGTCGGCTCCCACGCCCATCTTCACGCCGGCAGGATTCGCGATGGGCAGCGTCTGGCACATGAAGAGGCGGTCGCCGATCACGGTGCAGAAGGCGTGCGTGAGCCCCACCTGCACCGGCTTCGCGCCCCGAGCCTGTGTCTCTGCCTGCTTCCGCAGTTCCCGAAGCTTCTCCGGTGTCACCTCGCCATCGTTGGAGATCGATCCCGACCGCAGCATCATGGGCTGCGCGAGCCACACGACGTCGTGACCGGCCATCATGACGTCGATCCGCCGGACTCCGGGCTCGTCGCCCTGGGCCACAGCCTCTTCCGCGGCCTGCTTGACAGCGGCCAGCAGCCGCCCGGCCGACTCCGCGCCGGGCTCGATCCAGGTGAGGAGCAGAGCCAGCGGCGGCAGCTCGTCGCCCCGCGACTTCACGACGAGACCCGCCCCGGCATCACCCGCGAAGCCTGCCGAGACATCGGCCATCGTGAGTCCGTAGCGACCGAGCCGCTCGTCGAACCGCGCCATCCCGGCATCGGCGTCTGACTCGGCCTGTGCATCGTCGGCAGGCCAGAGACGCGGCGCGATCAGCTCCCAGACCTTCTGCATCCGCTCGGGCGACAGCGCCACGGCCCCGAACCGCGTCTGCTTCCGCGCCGCCTCGAGGAACGCGGCCGGCTTTGGCAGCCGCACGACCGCCACCGTCTCGACCGGCAGGCACTCCCAGCTCGGCCGCGGATCGGCAGCAGACACCGATTGCAGACCGAGCGCAGCGAGAGCGACGAACAAGCGAGCACAACGCATCAGAGCCTCCAACGCCAGAGAACCTAAACAAACAAGCCAGCAACACTCCGCCAACCAAAACGCGAGGCTCGGGGGTCGGTGCAAGCTCGAGGAGCATTTGGGCCGAGTCTTCGAGGTCCCGCGACGAGACTTGTACCGCCCCCGAGCCGGGAACTCCACAAGCCGGCGGCGTCCCTGCTGATCTAGCGAACCGGCGACACAGCCTTCTCCAGCGGTGCATTCGGGCGATACGGCGGCGGCAGATACGTGACCCCGTTTTGCGGCTGCGACTCATCGTAGAGATATGAGTCGCGGTGCACGAGGAAGTCGATCAGGTCGCAGGCCGGGATGCCGAAGGCCAGGCCGTCGAAGACGGCCGCGCCCGCACAGGCCACCGCCACCACCTCGCCACGGGCGTTGAAGATCGGGCCGCCGCTGTTGCCGGGGTTGATGGCCGCGTCGGTCTGGATGAGCCGCATCTGGTCAATCGTGCGGGTGGTGCTCGACACGATGCCCTGCGTCACGCTCCGCTCCATGCCGAGCGGATTGCCGATCGCGAACACCATGTCGCCCACCCGCAGGTCGTCGCGGTCGTTGACCACGATGGGCTCGGGCAAGCCGCCCTTCGTTTCCTCGGGGTCGAGTTGCAGGAGGGCGAGGTCACGAAGCGGCTGCAGGGCCAGGATCTTCACCTTGAACAGTTCCGTCTTCTCGAAGCCCTTGTCCGTCTTGCGGAAGAGCGTCACCTGGAGCCGCGTGTTTTTCTCCACGACGTGGTAGTTGGTGACGATATGTCCCTCACGGCTCGTGATGAAGCCGGTGCCGAGGCCGCCGGGGTTGCGGACCATGACGACCGCCTCACCGAACCGCTTGACGAGTTCGGGCACATCACGGGCCTCCAGCCGGCCGGTGCGAAAGATGCCGCGATCGTCGTCGGCCGCGGTGGCCGCCCCGGCGGTCTTCTCCGTCGCCCCCCGCTGCACGTCGAGCAGCCGCTTCGCCGGGATCTGGAGCACGTCGAAGCCGAGGTCGAGGGCGACGCCGTCGTCGTTCTCGCGGAGCAGCGGGGCCGTCACCTTCCCGCCGCCCACGAGCGTGACGGTGACGATCTCGGCGGCATGTGCGGTGACGGCGGCCACCAGAACGGCGAGCAAGGCGAGGCACTGGCGGGTCATTGCTGCTCCTTGACGGTGACGGGGGCGGGAACACGGCCGGCGGCGGCATCGCTCCCCAGATAGATGACGAGCCGATCCTGGCTCACCATCACGAGATCGCGGGCCTTGTCGCCGTCGGCGTCGAGCCCGGCGATCCGCCGTGGCTCGGCGACGAGATCCTTCGACTCGCCGCCGTCGTAGGGATACTTGCGGTCTTCAAAGACCTTCCACGAGACCGACCGCTCCAGCGGCTCCGGGCCGTGTCGCAGGAGGGCCGTGAGCTGGTGCTTGCGGTCGTCGCAGAGGGCCAGGTCGTCGCGGCCGTCGCCGTCGAGGTCGGTGGCCTGGATGCGGTGGATCGTCGATTCGCTCACGCCGCTGCGGCGGCCGATCCGGCCGTCGATGCTCTCGACGAGCTTCAGTTCCCACGGCTCGCCCCGCGACAGTCGCACGATCCGCTCCTGATCGAGGAGCATCACGCCGAGCATGGGATCGCTGCGGAGCGCGACGCCGGCCGGCGGCTTCACGCTTTCCACCACTCGCATCACGCCGGCCTCGTCGGCCCGCAGCCGATGCAGAAAGCCGCCCCCTTGCTCGAGCGCCCAGGCCTCGGCCCGGCCACCGGCCGCGGTGCCGGCGATCGGCAGATACGAGCCGATCTTCTGGCCCTCCGTCAGCATCACCTGATCCACGGGATGCAGGTCGTCGCCGAGCCACTGCAGCACGCCGTCGGTGAGCCGGGCCTTGCGCAGCGTGCCGCCGACGGCGAGCACCTGGTATTCGCCGAGATCGACCTTCGACAAGAGCGTGGGCGAGGTGACGACAGGCTTGTCACCGTCGAGCGTCACGAGTTTTCCGGCCGGTGCGAAGGCGTCCTGCACGATGAGTATCGTGCCCCCGAGCCAGACCACCTGATCCACCTTCGCGCCAAGATTGGCATAGCGGGTCTTCGTCGGCTCCGCCTTGTCGGCCGGCCAGACGAAGAGGTCGAGATCGCTGCCGACTCGCTGTGCCCACCAGGTGGTCGTGCCGACCTGATCGAGCGCGAGAATCTTGCGATCCTTGCCCTCCTGCACCCAGGGCTGGGGATACGTCAGCCGGCCGTTTTCCCAGCGGCAGCGGTGCAGATCGGCGGCGTCCTTCGTCCATGCCAGGAGCAGGCCGCGGTCGGCGGCCGGGGCGGCCAGGCCGCGGATGCCGCTCACGGTGGGGAACGACTCTTCCACGCCCCAGCCTCGGGCTCCGAGCCGGTGCAGCCGCAGCCGTGGCTGGCTGGAGTCGACCGCAATGATCGCCGGTTCGCCAGCCCCTTCGCCGAGCGTCATCCCGCACCAGCCCCGCTTGCCGCCACCCGGCATCGGGAGGGCATCCTGGCGCCCCACGTCGCTCGCCGCGCCGCGCACGAGTTGGTATCGCCGCAGCACGCCCTTGTCGCTTCCACCGAGCAGGAACAGGTCGGCCGTGCCCGACGCCGCCCCGCCGCCGGCCACCTGGAAGCCTTCGACGGTTTGGTCGTGCAGCGTCTGCGCCGGGAGCAGGCTGCCGTCGGCGGCGCACTCGTGCCAGCGGACCACCTGGCGGGCCACCGGCGACCACTCGACGAGATCGTCGTCGCCGTCGCCATCGAGATCGGCCAGCCGCCAGTCGATCCGGCCCTGCGTTTCCCGTGGTGCGAGCCACACGGCCCGCGATCCACGAACGAGCGGCACCTGCTGGATGCCCTGCTCGTAGCTCACGAGCAACTCATGACTGCCCTCCGGCAGGTCGCGGACCAGCAGGCAGGTGCGGCGGCCGGTGGGCGTGCCGGCGAGCAGGTTCCACTCGCCCGACTTCCGCCAGGCGCCGGGGGCATCGACCGCCTTGTCGGCGGCCTGCGTGTAGATCGACACGCGGTTGGACGGCATCGTAAGGACGAGCAGTTCCGGGCGTCCGTCGCCATCGACGTCGTGGGCGACCGCATCGACCGGCATCTCGTCAATCGACACCTCGCCCCTCGACCAGTCGGGGGCCAGCGGCAGTTCGTTTGGCCGTTCGGGATCGGTCGCGTCGGCCCGGGTTCGCTCGGCCGGCGGCAGCCAGCGGTAGATGTCGATCCGCGCCTGCCGCTGGTTGACGAGGATCACATCGTCGCGGCCGTCGTGGCCGAGGTCGGCCACGCTCAACCGCTCGGCGCGACCGTCGATCTGCACGACCCGCATGCCCTGCCAGCCGTCGAAGGCGGAAGCCGGCAGGGCCGCGATGGCGAGGAAGAGGGGGGCAACGAAGACGGCATGATGCAGGGGTGATTGTGCGTTCATGCGAAACAATCTAGCCGACACGGTTCGGCCGACGCCATCGGGGGCGACGTAGGCCCATCACTCCGTGACGGGCTGCCCGTTGCGGAGCAACGGGCCTACGGGGAGTCTTACTCGAGCTCCGGCATGATCGCTTCGGCGGCGGCCGCCTCGCGGAGCTTTTCCAGGGCCTTGGCCTCGATCTGCCTCACCCGCTCCTTCGTGACACCGAGGGCCGAGCCGACCTCCTTCAGCGTCTGCGGCTCGCGCTCGTGATCGAGCCCGTAGCGGCGGATGATGATCGTCTGCTCCCGGGCATCGAGCCGGTCGAGGAACTTGCCCACCTGCGAAAGCCGGTCGGTCGCCGCCAGCCGCTGCTGGTATTCGTCGGCCCGCCGATCGGCGGCGGCCTGCAGCATCTCCGTATCGGCGGCACGGAACCGGTCGCGGCGCTTGTGCTCGTCGGGGATCGTGCGGGCATAGTTCTTCATGATCGCCCACGAGGCGTAGGTGCTGAACTTGTTGCCGCGGGCGTAGTCGAATTTCTCGACGGCGCGGATCAGCGACATGTTGCCGTCGCTCACCAGGTCGAAGAAGCTGTCGCCGGGCGACACCCGCCGCTTCGCGATCGAGACCACGAGCCGGAGGTTGGCCCGCACGATCCGGTTCTTGAGATCGACGATCTCGTCGTAGATCTTCTCGATCTGGTCCATCAGCCGGGAGTTCGGCCGCTCCGGATCGAGCTGCTGCCGCAGTTCCGTCGCCTTGTGCTTCAGGTAGTTGAACTTGCGGAACAGCCAGACCTCCTGCTCGCGGGTGAGCAGCGGCACCTCGTAGAGGCTCGCGAGATAGGCCGGCAGTCCGCTCGGCCGCCGCTGCCTCTTGGCCTCGGTGCCGGGATAGGGCTGATCGACCACCTTCTCGGCGCTGTTGCGGGCGAAGAGCGCGTTGGGGATGTAGTCGAGCGGCAGCTGCATCACGTGCTCGGCACGCTGCGTGAGGATCACGCGATAGATGCTCGCCTTCGACCGGTGATACCGCCGCGCGATCGACTCGACGGCCTCGCCGCGGAGAAAGTGCTGGTAGATCCGGGCGCAGCTCTCGGGCCGCAGCCGGCCATCGGCGGCCGGAAACACGGCGTCGGCGGGGTGGTCTTGGTCGTACCGCTTGATCGTGTAGCGGACGGTCTCGACACTGCGGCCGAGTCGGGCGGCGATCCGCCGATGCACGTCGGCCGGGCAGGCGCCGGCGACCGAGAGCCGCTTGGCCCAACTGACGATCTTGTCGTGCTCCTCGTCCGAGAGCTGGCTGAACCGGCTGCCCCGCTCGATCCGCAGCGGGTTGTCGTGGATGAACCGTTCCACGGCCGACTTGAGGAAGCCGACCCGGCGGCGGCCGTCGACGGTGAACCGCTGGGCCACGAGACCATGATCCCGCCACCGCGAGATCGTCTTCGTGGAGACGTTGAACTGGCGGGCGAGGTCCTCGATCGAGAGCACCTCCTCCGCGGGGAACAGCTTCACCTGGGGAGCGGCCATCTGGGCAGCGGAATCGTTGGTGCGCATGGTTTTTCTCCTCTTCGCGACCACGACCAAACCCGACGCTGGAGCACCTGATGCAGCCCCCCGGCGTCGACGTTCTCTGGGGCCTTCCTTTGCCCCACCACCTGTCTCGAGGACGCGAGAGTTATACGGACGGCCCGTCGAAAAGTTCTCGGGCCACAAGTTTTTTTGGCGGGGGCGTCACATCCCGCACGGCCTGTGCGTGCCGCAAGTCCTTGCCGCCACGTGGCTTGCGGTCCGGCCAACGCCTGGTTTCGTGTCTCATGGGGGCGGGCGGGCGAAGGCCCGGAATCGAGAAACAGAGCCCTTTTTGCTGACGAGACACCTGGTTTCGTCGTCCTGTGCGGGGCTGGACGGCTGCCGCCTTGACGATTCCCGGAATCGCTGGGATCATCCGGGACTTTCGCCGCGGGCGGCAGAATCGCGTCTGGAGACGGTTGCCATCGAGAAGCAGCATCGCATCAACGAGCAGATCCGGATCTCACCGATCCGGGTGATTTCCGACGACGGCGGCCAGCTTGGGATCATCCCCACGGACGAGGCTCTGGCCCGCGCACGTGAGGCCGGGCTCGACCTGGTGGAGGTGGCGCCCAACGAGAAGCCGCCCGTCTGCCGGATCATGGACTTCGGCAAGTTCAAGTACCAGCAGAAAAAGAAACATCACAAGACCCACGTCCACCACACGAAGATCAAGGAAATCCGCCTCCGCCCGAAGACGGGCGAGCACGACATCGAGTTCAAGGTCAATCAGGCCAAGGGCTTTCTGCTCCACAAGGACAAGGTGATCGTGTCGGTCGTGTTCCGCGGCCGCGAACTCGCCCACATCGACGAGGGGCAGCGGGTCATGAAAAACATCATCGAACAACTCGACCCGGTGTGCAAAGTCGAGGCCGCGCCCCAGCAGATGGGGCGGCGGCTCGTGTGCACGCTGTCGCCGAAGTGACATTCCACCACCGCACTCACGCACCCGCACTTCCACAGGAGAGACGACCGTGCCGAAGCAGAAGACCCACAAGGGCACCAAGAAACGGTTTCGCGTCACCGCCAACGGCAAGGTGAAGCACCGCCGCGCCGGCACGAGCCACTTGCAGGTGCGGCTGACCGCCAAGCGGAAGCGGAAGCTCCGCGGCACCGGCGTGCTGGCCAAGGCCGAGACCGCCAAGATCGTGCAAGTGCTGGGCAAGTACAGCTACTGACACCTTGGCCGTGAGGGCCTGTTTCAGGCCGCAAACCACGGGTCGGCTTGCATTTCCCGGCCCATAAGCGACATTTAATTCTGTCTTTCAGCGAGATTGAACCATGCGTACCAAGAGCGTTGTGCCCCGTCTGCGGGCGAAGAAGCGGCTGTTCAAGCGGGTCAAGGGATCCGTGGGCGGCCGTCGTCGTCTGCTGCGGACGGCCAAGGAATCGATCATCCGCGCTGGCGTCTACGCCCGCCGTGACCGCCGCCGCAAGAAGCGTGACTTCCGGCGGCTGTGGATCGTCCGGCTCAACGCGGCTTGCCGGCAGCGGGGTTTCCGCTACAGCCAGTTGATCGCCGGCCTGGAGAAGATCGGCTGCGAGCTCGACCGGCGGACGCTGGCCGAAATGGCCGTGCTCGATCCGACCGGTTTTGACACCGTCGCTGCCGAGGTCTGCAAGGCCTTGGGCCTGCCGGAGCCGGCTGCGGTCGCGTGACGTCGTGACAGCCGTATCGCTCGAGTCGTTCGTCGACCAGCTGCGGCAGTTTCGTGCCGACGCCTCGGCAGCCCTCGATGCCGCCTCCGACGCCGCCGCCTTCGAGGCGGCCCGGGTCGAATTCCTCGGGGCCCGCAGCGGTCGCCTGAAGGCGATTCAAAAGCAACTCGGCGGCCTCGCTATCGCCGACAAACCGGCCGCCGGCCGGCACTTCAATGAGGCGAAGGCCGCCGTCGAGGAGTTGCTCACGGCCGCCCAGGATCGCGTCGCATCACGGACCACCGGTGCGACCGCGGAGGCGATCGACGTGACGCTTCCCGGCACGCCCGTGCCGCTCGGCCACGTCCACCCGATCACGCAGACGATCCGCCGCGTGCAGGAGATCATGGGGCGGCTCGGCTTCGAGAGCGTCGATGGTCCCGAGGTCGAGGACCAGTGGCACAACTTCGAGGCCCTGGCGATCGGCGCCGAGCATCCAGCCCGTGATCCGCTCGACAACTTCTATCTCGCCGTCGCCCGCGGTGCCGATCCGCTCCTGCTTCGCTCGCAGACGAGCACCGTGCAGATCCGGGTGATGGAAGCCCGCAAGCCGCCGCTGCGGATCGTGTCGCTGGGGCGCGTCTATCGCCCCGACACGGCCGACGCCACCCACTACCCGATGTTTCATCAGGTGGAGGGGCTGCTCGTCGAGAAGGGTGTCACGATGGCCCACCTCAAGAGCGTGCTGCGGCTCTTCGCCTCGAGCTTTCTCGGCGGCGACGTGCATGTTCGCTTCCGGCCCTCGTTCTTCCCGTTCACCGAGCCGAGCGTGGAGGTCGACATGGAATGGGGTGGCCGCTGGATCGAGATGGGGGGCGCCGGCATGGTCGACCCGGCCGTGCTCGAGGCCGTCGGTTACGATCCGCGCGACGTGTCGGGGTTCGCCTTCGGGCTCGGGGTCGAGCGGATCGCCGCCCGCCGCTACGGCGTGGCCGACATCCGCGATTTCTATCGCAATGACGTCCGCTTTCTCCAGCAGTTCTGAACCCCGGCAGCTCGCAGCCTCATGATCGTCTCACGGAAGTGGCTGGATGACTACGTGAAGGTGGCGGCGCCGACCGACGAGATCGTCACGCGGCTCTTGATGTCGGGCCTCAATCACGAGTCGACCGAGGCCGTGGGGAGCGACGAGGCAATCGACATCGAGGTGACGAGCAATCGGCCCGACTGCCTGGGGCACATCGGCGTGGCGCGAGAGGTGGCGGTGCTCTTCGGCCTGCCGCTGCACGTGCCCGATCCGCGGCCGGCGGAGCAGGGGGGCAAGGCCGCCGCGAGCATCGCCGTCGAGATCGCGGATGCCGCCGCCTGCCCGCACTACACGGCCCGGGTGATCCGCGGCGTATCCGTGGGACCGAGCCCGGCCTGGCTCGTCGAGCGGCTGGCCACGCTCGGCGTGGCGAGCATCAACAACGTGGTCGACGTGACGAATTACGTGATGTTCGAGTGCGGGCAGCCCCTGCACGCGTTCGATCTCGCGAAGATCGCGGGCGGACGGATCGTCGTGCGGCGGGCCGCCGCGGGCGAGACGTTTACCGCCATCAACCACAAGCAATACACGCTCGACGACACGATGGGCGTGATTGCCGACGCCGAGCGGCCGGTGGCCCTCGCCGGCGTGATGGGGGGGGCCGACACGGAGATCGGCGTCGGCACCACCGAGGTGCTTCTCGAATCGGCCCAGTTCGCGCCGCTTGTCGTGCGGGCCGCCGCCCGCGGGCTGGCGCTGGCCAGTGCCTCGTCGTATCGCTTCGAGCGGACCCCCGACCCGGCCATGGTCGACTGGGCGAGCCGACGCGCGGCGGCCTTGATCCTGGAATTGGCCGGCGGCCGGCTGGAGCAGGGGGTCGTCGAGACGGGGCGACTGGTCGGCACACCGGCCGTGGTGCCGCTCGGGGCCTCGCGGGTGGCCGAGGTGCTCGGGATCGATGTGGCGGCCGATCGCCAGCGGGAAATCTTGATGGGGCTCGGGTTCGTGGATGAGCCGGGCAGCGGCCATGCAGCCAGGTGGCGGGCGCCGACGTGGCGGCGGGACGTACACCGGGAGATCGACCTCGTTGAGGAGATTGCCCGCATCGAGGGCTACGACCGAGTGCCGGAGAACGTGGCGATCGCCGCCCGCCCCGTCGAATGGTCGGCCCGGGAGCTGACGGTGCGACGGGCGGGCGAGGTGCTCGTGGCCGCCGGGTTCTGCGAGGCCATGACCCGGAGTGTGGTGCCGGTTCTCTTCGAGGAGTGTGCCAGTCCATGGGGCACGGCTCCTGCGGTCACGATCGCACCGGCCCTCGTTCGCGGTGCCGATCGGCTGCGGCGGACGCTCCTGCCGAGCCTGCTCGAAGCCCGCGGCGGGAATGGGGCGGCCGGTTCGCCCCATGGCAATCTCTTCGAGATCGCGCGGGCATATGTGGCGCGGCCGGCCGGCGGTGAATTGCCCGCCGGTGCCTCGCCGCTCGAGGAGCCGCTGCTCCTGGGCGTCGTGAGCGACGGGGACTTCTTCCGAGCCAAGGGGCTCGCCGAGGCCGTGCTGCGGCGGCTGGGCATCGGCACGGCCGGCGGCGATGTCCACGTCGTGGTCCGTTCGCTGGAGAGCGACCTCCTGGCACGCGGCCGAGCGGCCGAGATCGTGCTCGAACGCGAAGGCTTCGGGCCGGTGCGGATCGGCATCCTGGGCGAGGTGGCGGCGAAGCTGCTCGACCGCTGTTCGCTCGCCGGCCCGGTGGCCGCCGTTGAACTCCGGCTCGACGCGGTGGAGTTTGCCGTCGGCCGCGAGCATAGGCTCAGGCGGCCGAGCGACTTCCCGGCCATGCAGCGGGATCTCAACCTCGTGGTCGAGGAGCGCGTGGCCTGGGGTGAGATCGCGGCCGCGGTCGCCGCCGGAGCCGGAGAGATCCTCGAGGAATGCCGGCTGGTGGAGGTGTGGCGTGATTCCGAGCGGCTCGGCTCGGGCAAGAAGAGCTTCGTGGTGTCGCTGCGGCTGCGCAGCACCGCCGGCACGCTCTCGGGCGAGGCCGCGGCCCGCGCCGTCGACGCCATCCTCGCCGAGTGCGGCCGCCGCGCGGGGGCCGTCCTCCGCGGTTGATTCGCTGCGTCGGGCGAACCTTGCGGACGGTGCCGGTAGGGGAACTGCGGTTGGCTGGCTGAAACGCGGGCTCCAGGCCGCGAGGCAAAGCGACGAATCATGGGCGGTCGTCACCGCCGCCGATGCTGAACGTCCAGGGCGGAAACCCTTGTGGCGCGTGAGGCAGGCAATGACAACGATCGTTCCGTGGCCCGGGCGGGAATGTGCGGGCAGGGCCAACGACCGGACACCCGATTTGGCGGTGCTCGTGTCGACCTTCGAGCGGCCGGCGCATCTCCGACGGTGCCTCGAGTCGATCGCCGCTCAGACCGACGTCAGCGAGCGGATCGAGGTGGTGGTCACCGACGACGGCTCACGCGACCTCACGCTGCAGGTAGTAATCGCGTTCGCGCGAAAGGTCCCCTTCCGCGTGGCGATCACGACCCACCCGCACGACGGCTTCAGGCTGGCGCAGTGCCGGAACGAAGGGGTGGCCGTATCGCAGGCCGACCGGCTGTTGTTCACCGACGGCGACTGCCTGCTCCCGCCCGGCACCCTGGCGGCCTTCATCGCCGCCATCCGCCCGGGCCGCATCGCGGGCGGCGACAGCTGCCGGCTGGGCGAGGCTGAGACGGCAGCGATCAGCATGGACGACATCCACACCGGCCGGTTTCCCGCCGCCGTGGCCCCTGCCGAGCGTCGACGGCTGAAACTGAAGGCCGGGCACTCAAAGGTGTATGAACTCCTCCGGCTGCCGATGCGACCGCGGGTGTACGGAAATGCGATCGGCATCGCCCGCACCGACTACGAGCGGCTCAACGGTTTCGACGAGGCCTTCGTGGGCTGGGGGCTCGAAGACCGCGACCTACAGCTGCGGGCCGAAAAGCTCGGGATTCGGGTGAAGGGCATGTTCGAACACGCCTTCATCCACCAATGGCACCCGGTCGATCCGTCGTGGGTGCGGAACGCCGTTGGCACGGAGAACGATCGTTATTTCCACCGCCGTGACGTGCTGCCGGCCTGTGTGACGGGTTATGCCCAGCGGGCCGCAGAGACGTTCGTGGCGTTCGACTCCCGGCCGATGGTCGTGCGACTCCCACAGGCAGGCTTCCGACTCCGGGCAGCCTGAGGTGGACCCCATTTGTTGGACAGTCGGGGGCCCTGTTTAAGGTGTAGCGCTACTGGGCAGTGGCCCGCGAGACCCCTCCTAAGGGTCTCGCGCGGCCACGAGGCGGTTTACGGGTTGTGTTCCTGTTGATGTTCTTTCGTTCTGAGTCCGTCTCAACGGAGATTTGAGCGCGAACACTTTTGTCGCGTCAGCCCTCTGCATAGACCTCGGCAGGTGTGCGATAGGACAGGGCTTGGTGAATCCGCTCGTTGCAATAGAAGTCGAAGTACCTGCCCAGCGAGTCCTCGGCCTCCCAGCCGTCCGCATAGTCTCGTAGGTAGACCTCCTCGTACTTCACCGACCGCCAGAGTCGCTCCACGAAGACGTTGTCCAAAGCTCGGCCGCGGCCATCCATGGAGATTGCCACACCGTCCTTTTCCAATCGGCTCGTGAAGGCCGCCGACGTGAACTGAGCGCCCTGATCCGTGTTGAAGATCTTGGGCCTGGCGCGTGACATCGCTGCATCGAGGGCTTCGACACAAAAGTCTCCCGTGAGCGTGTTGGAAAGCCTCCACGACAGAACGTTGCGGCTGTAGAGATCCATCACCGCGGCCAAGTAGAGGAAGCCGTGCTGCAACGGAATGTAGGTGATGTCGCTCGCCCAGACCTGGTCGGGCCGCGTGATCGTGATATCCCGCAGTAAATAGGGGTAAACCTTGTGCCCGGGAGCCGGGCGACTGGTCGATCGCTTGCGGTGTATGCCCTCGAGGCCCATCAGTCGCATGAGCCGCTGGGCGCGCTTTCGGTTGACTGCAAACTGCTCGCATACCTTCCTCGTCCCAAAGAACGGGCGCTTGATGTACAGCTCGTCGATCTGCCGCATCAGGGCGAGGTTCTCCGGCGACTCGCCCGCGGGCTCGTAGTACCAGCTGCTCCGCGCCAGGCCCACGAGCTCGCACTGTCGAGACACGCTCAGGTGTTGGTGGTGTGGTTCGATACATCGCCGCTTGACCTCAGCCGACCTCGGCAGCTTTTTTTTTCAACCATTCGACCTCCATCTTTAGGCGGCCGATCTGCTCGAAGAGTTCCTGCTCATCCGTGGCCTGGTCAGGCCGCCGCTGCCGCCCATCGGCGAACAGTTCGGCCACCTGGGCCATGAGCTGCTTCTTCCAGGCCGTCACCTGGCTTGTGTGGATGCCGAACTGGCTGGCCAGTTGGGCCGTTGTGCGGTCGCCCTTGGCGGCCGCCAAGGCCACCTTGGCCTTAAACGGAGCCCCATACACACGTCGCTTGCCCGGCATCGTCATACTCCTGATAGGGGGCCTCCAAGCCCGGAGGCTCCACCTTATCAGGGCGCCCGAAATCCGGGGTCCACCTCAGCCGTACGTGGCGAGGAGTTGGAACGTGGCGAGTTCGATGAGTCGATCACCGACGTTCCCGATCGGCCGGACATAGCCGACCCGCTGCCCGACGAGCGGCTCGAAGACCGTCGCGAATGCGTCGGGTGTCAGGATCGCGTGCATCGGGGGGCCGTATCAGCGGTCGTCGTACACGCGGGTGACTTCTTCTTTCGTGATCGGTGCGGGGTGGTCTTCGCTCGTGAGCTGTACCTGCACCCGCTGATCGCCGGCGGTGCGGCCCTTGGCCCGCACGCGGAAGATCGCCTCCTCGGCCGGCGCGAGCTTGGCCAGCGGCTCGAACGACACGGTGAGATTGTCGACCCGATGTCCCGACGGCCCGCGGGCTTCCACCGGCTCGAGATCGCCGAGCAGCGTGGCGGACAGCCGCACGCCCGTGGCCGGCTTCGTGCCCTGATTGCCGACGCGGACGACGTATTCGGTCACGCCGTCGACCTCGATCGGATCTTCGCTATCGGTGACCTCGAAGAAGAGTGCGGCCAGTCCCTCGACCTCGCACACATGCGTGACCTGATCGGCGAGGCCGTCGGCGCTGCGGGCGGCGGCCACGATCTTCTGCGGACCAAGATCCACCGGCATCACCACCACCTCGACGGCGCCCGTCTCACCCGGTGGCAGTTCCTCGAGGTTCCAGAGCACGCGATGCGTTCGCTCGTCGTGCCAGCCGGCGTTGTTGGCCCGCACGAATCGCACGCCCGGCGGCAGCTGGGCGGCCAGTTCGATCGACCGCGCCGTCGCCGTGCCCGCGTTCACCATCGCGATCTGGCAGGTGGCCGAACGCTGCAGGAACCGCCGCAGCGGCATGTCGATGGCCAGCTCGAGCGTGGGGGCCGTGACCTCGAGCTTCACGCCCTGCTCGGTGACGAGGCCGCCGTCGGCCCGCACGGCGAACCGCGCCTGATGCACGCCAGGGCCGCGGGTGCCGAGCACCAGCTCGATCGTCCGCGCCTCGCCCGGCTTGAGCTGGCCGATGTCGAACTCCAGCTCGCTGCCCGAGCGGTGCGACACGTTCTCGGGCAGGAAGCCCTCGAGCACGACACCGGTGGCGATGCCCGTGCCCGGATTGCTGACCGTGATCGTGATCCCGGCATCGCGGCCGATGAGCGTGGGCTGCGGCTCGGAGCAGGCGATGGCGACCGCCGGCTTGGTGGCCCGCGACCGCACCGACGCCTCCGCCCGGAAGCTCACGCTCGCCACGCTCCCGATCTCCCCCTCGGTCTGTGGCATGAGCTCGATCACCACGCGGGCCTGGCCACCGGGGGGCAGTTGGCCGAGCGACCAGACGAGGTCACCGGCATCGGCGCCGCCGGCGGCGTTGGCCGGACTGGCCGGGGGCGTGGTCGTGATCAGCGTGGTGCCGAACGGGATCGCATCGCGGAGGACCACGTCGTTGGCGATCGCGCTGCCGACGTTGCGGACGAGCACCTCGTAGCGGGCCGGCTTGCCCACCTGGATCTCGCGCGGGCCGCGCTTCTCGACGGCCAGCTGCGGCGACTGCACGCCCTCGAGCTGGAGCGGGCCCGGCCGACCCTGGCCGTCGGTTCCAGCGGGACCCTGCGGGGGCTGGCCGGCACCACCGAACGACGCCCGCGGGCCGGAATCGGAGGCGGCGTCGGGCACGATCGCCGGCGCGGCGGCGAACGGTGAAGCCACGGCGGCCACGGGCCGCGGTGGCGCAGCGGGAGCAGCGATCGGGGGAGCGATCGGGGGAGGAGCGGGGGCCGCGAACCGCGGGGCCGGTGCGGCGGCAGGTGGTGGCGCGATGGCGGGCGCGGCAGCGAATGGCGCGACCGCCGGCGGTGCGGCCTCGGCAACAGGAACCGCGGGGGCGTCGGTTGCAGGTGAGGCTGGATCTGCCGGCAGCTCGGTCTCCGGCGCAGAGACTGCCGTGTCGGGCTCACGCGATGGAGTCGCCGTCGTCTCGGGGAGCGGCTGCAGATCGACCGCCGCATCGGCCGCTGCGTCGACCGCCGTATCGGCCGCTGTGTCGGGGACGGCGGCAGGCTCGGTCTCGGGCTCGCTCGAACTGACCGGGGCGACGAGGCTCCGCTCCGGCGTCTCCCGCGGAGCGTCCGTCGGTTCTTCAGGCGATGCGTCGGCGGGCGTGACATCGACGGGGGGCAGATCGGCGGACGAGAAGCGGGAGAACCGCCGCGGCTCGGCGGCGGCTTGCAATGCCAGGTCGGTCGTGTCGAGCGACGCCGGCTGGATGCTCTCGTCAGCGGGCTCGTCGGCCGCACCCTGGGGACGCCAGCGATCGCCGCGGGCGGGCCGCATCTCGGTGGCGTCGGCACCCTGGAACAACTGCGGCGCGCGGGCATCCGTCAGCGGTTGATCGGCTGTCGCAGGGGCGATGTCGGCCGCGGTCTCGTGGGCCGCGGCATCAGCGCCGATGTCGGCCTGACTGGCCGCCTCGACCGGCATCCTGTCGGCGGCCCGTCGTCCGATGCCCAACACCCAGACGAGGGCAAACCCGAGGCAGCCGCAGGCGAGGGCGCCGACCGCCACCGGAAAACGTGACTGCGACGGCGGCACGACGAACTCCTGCCGCGATCTGCGTCGATCCTGCTCGTGCATTGCATCCGACATGACCAGGCCCTCGCGCGCATGCCCGCAGCCTGCCTCGGCCACCGGGCTCTCGCCGGGGAAATAGCAGGTTCAGGGAGCCGGGAGAAAGGCCAGTCGGAGCGTCCGCTCGTTGCGGAACAACGAGCAGCCCGTCACGGAGTGACGGGCCTAAAGGGCGGCCTGGAGAATCTCGTGAAGATGGAAGTGGTGCTTGCCCAGCTTGCCACCGTAGTTGCCGGCCGAGATCGCCGGGATGTCGGGGCCGGCCGCGGCGCGGATGCCGATGGCCATGGCCTCCGCCACCGCCTCACGGTCAACGCCGTCGATCACGATCTCGAGAGCGCAGGCCACGCCGGGGGCCAGTTCCGACGTCACGCGGCCCACGAGCGCCGGCGAGAAGGCCTCGTTGGTCGACGCCCGCAGCGCCTCGTACCGCGATCCGACCTTGCTGCCCGACCGCACGACGCCGCCCGGGAAGGGCGTGATCGTGCCGGGCACGGCAGCAATCGCCGTGACCGCGCGGCGGGCTGCCGTCAGCGCCGCGTCGAGGGACGTGCCTTGGAGAATGAAGTTGCCCCCTCCGACGCCCTTGGCGATGCCGATCGTCTCCTCCACGAGAAACTCGCCGTCCATCACCGGCACCCGCCAGAACCGACGGCCATCCACGACCTTGCTCTTCTCGAAGCCGTCGCCGAAGAACCGCACGTGACCGCCGAGGGGCACGCGGTCGGCCGCGGCGGGGAGGCCGTCGAAGACGGCCGTGGTCGGGCAGGTGAGCAGGCATTGGGCCGCGCGATTCGCCACCGCCTTCGCGACGCCCTCGGCCGCGAACCCGAATGCAAGCACCGCCGCCGCCGGCCGGCCGTCGGGAGACGCTGTGCGAGGGATCATCGTCTCGACGCCGATCTCCGCATCGCAGCCGATGACGCTCGTGCCGTAGCCGCAGGTGGCGGCGAGGGCGGCGGCGAGCCAGTGGTCGTCGTGGGCCGTGATCAGGAGCCGCGCGAATCGCAGGCCGAAGGCCTCGGCGAAGGTGGCGGCAATCTGTGTGGATCCGATGAGCATCGCCGGGAAAACCGAGGTTTCAGATGCAGGGAATTCTCCTATGCTATCGCCTGAGCGGTGACACACCCACTGCCAATCGCGATTCCGCGATTCGCCGTACGCCGTGGCGACCTGTGCGTGGATAGCGTGGGTAATGGTGTGCCCCGATAGACATGGAGGATGCCTGCGATGTGCCCAAGTCGATTTTCCGGTTTTGCGTCTGTCTTCTGCTGCGCCGCGGCGGTCGCCTTCTGCCTGAACACCCCCTGTGTCGCGGCGGCCGATGCTGGTGGACTTGCCGGCAGCGGCGTGACGGTGGTGCCCGCCGACGCGGCATTCTTTTCGGCCACATTGCGGTTGCGGGAGCAGTTCGACGCCATCCTCGCCAGCAACGCCTACAAATCGATCCGGGCGTTGCCGGGCCTGAAGCGGGCCCTCGAATCGCTCGAGGAGCAGCGGACCATGCCGGGCAGCCCGCTGGCGATGATCGAAACCTTCATGCAGCTCCCCGAGAACGAGCAGGCCCTTGATCTCCTGCGCGACATGGTGTCGACCGACACGTTCGTCTATGGCGAGCCGTCGTGCATCCCGTTCGTTCGGCTCGTGCAGAGGCTCCGGGAGGCCCAGCAGGCGGCAGGAATGCTCGCGCCCGATGGCGTCGGAGTGGACTTCGACTTCGACCTCGAGATTCCCGATCAGGATGAGCTCGAAGACGAGGACGAGGACGAGGACGACGACGAGGCGGCCGCGCCGCCGGCGCCGGATCGGATCGTGCCGGTGCGGCTGGCCGATGCGGACGAGGAGTTTGCTCCCGAGGAGATGCAAAAGCGGCTCGTGGCCGAGGCGCTCGTCGCCAACACCGAGCTGATCGTCGTGCCGGACGTCGTGTGGGGCTTCAAGACGACGAAACGCGAGGCTGGCGAGTCGCAGCTCAAGCGGCTGGAGCTGCTCGTCAAGCTTTTCGTACAGGCCAATCCCGACCTCGCCGACTCGCTCGCCCGCACGCAGATCGGCGGAGGCGAGTTCGTCACGTTCACGCTCGATGGCTCCCGGCTGCCGTGGCGAGACCTGCGGGAGCAGATGGAAGAGGAGATCGGCGATGTGGAGGGGCTCGACGCGGTGATCGACCGGCTGGAATCGCTGCAGCTTGTGGTCGCCGTGGGATTGATCGACGAGTGGGTGATCCTCTCGCTGGGCGATTCGACGGATCATCTGCGGAAGCTCGTGATCGCGGCCGGCAAGCCCGCCGCCGGCGGCCGCCTGCTCGACCAGAAACCGTTCACGCCGATGCTGGCCCACAAGGATCGGAAGATCACCAGCATCAACTACATCAGCGGCGACTTCGCCACCGCGCTGGCCGACTGGTCCAACGGCCTCGAGTCGCAGGTCAACGCCGCGTCCGTCGCGGTCGAAGCCGCCGGCTATCCGCCGGAGGCCGCCGAGGCGTTTCGCGAGTGGCTGGACGAGGCCTCCGCCGACCTCGGCAAGCGGCGGCCGGTGCCCGGGCCCTGGATGTCGTATGCGTTTCTCGCCGACCAAGGCTACGAGGGCTACGCCTGGGATTGGTCGCGGAATCAGCCGGTGGACGGCGGGAAGCGGCTCGACCTTTTCGCGCACACCGGTGGCGCCCCGCTGGCCGTGAGCGTCGTGCGGTTCAAGGCGGATCCCTCGCTCTTCGACGACATCGTGACGCATGTGAGCGGCGGCCTCGATTTCCTCCGTGACTGGGGCCTGCCCGGTGAGAGCGACGAAGCCGCCGAGCTCTTCGCGGAGCTGGACGAGCACCTCCTGCCGCTCGGCGAGAAATTCGTCGCGGCGATTCGTGGCAAGATCCTGCCGTCGCTCGCCGACGGCCAGGTGGGGTTCGTGATCGACGCCAAGTCGAAGACGAAGAAGCCGCATCGCGACCTGCCGTCGTCGGCGGAGCCGCTGCCGCTCCTGGAGCCGGCGATCGTGCTGCCGCTGGCCGACGCGAAGCTGTTTCGCGAGGGGCTCAACGATCTGTTTGCCCTGACCGACGAGTTCCTGTTTGCCCTGACCGGCGAGCTCGTCGACGCGGTCCGCGAGATGAAGCCTGATGCGCTGCCGCCCGGCTACCGGTTGCCCGAACCGGAGAAGTCGAAGGCCGAGGGGGGCACGGTCTGGTCGTTCGCGATGCCTGACTCGGGCATCAGCGAGCAGATCCGGCCGTCGATCGGCGTCGGCGAGAAGGCGGCGGTGTTTTCGCTGGCGCCGAATCAGGCGGCGCGGATGCTCGTGGCGAACAAACTGGAGACCGGCTCGGGACTCTCCACGTTCGAGGAGCCGCTGGCCGCTGCCGCGGCGGTCGACTTCGCGGGGCTCGTGGATGCGTTCGCGCCCTGGTTCACCTACGGCGCCCGCTATGCCTGCGTGTCGGATCGCGAGAGCGGCCAGGTGGACCCCGACGAGGAACTTGCGGCCGATGACGAAAATGAGCAGGCCAAGGAGGTGCTGCAGCACGCGGCGGTCGTGATCGAGGCGATCAAGTGCTTCCGGGCCGCCGTCGCCGAGAAGTCGCTCGTCGACGACGCGTCCGTCACACACTGGCGGAATGTCATTCGCGACCTGCCGAAGTAGCCCCGTTGCTCCGCAACGGGCAGCCCGTCGCGGAGTGATACACTCGACCTCCATGACGCCGTTTTCTTCGTTCGATGCCACCGCGATGCGCCGGGCGCTCGACGTGGCCCGGCGGGGCGAGGGCTACGTCGAGCCAAATCCGCCCGTCGGCGCCGTCGTCGCCCTGCCCGAGGCTGGTGAACGGATCGTCGCCGAGGGCTGGCACCCGCGGTTCGGCGGCCCGCATGCCGAGGTCGTCGCGCTCGAAGCGGCCGGCGCGGCGGCACGCGGGGCCACGCTCTACGTCACGCTCGAGCCCTGCTGTCATCACGGCAAGACGCCCCCCTGCACCGAGGCGGTGATCACCGCGGGGATCGGCCGCGTGGTGGTCGCCGCACGGGATCCGTTTCCGGCGGTGAACGGCGGCGGCATCGCCGCCCTGCGGGCGGCGGGCATCACCGTCGAAACGGGACTGCTCGAGGCCGAGGCCCTGCGGCTCACCGCGGCGTTTCGCACGCTGGTCACGGCCGGACGGCCCTGGGTGATCGCCAAGTGGGCGATGAGTCGCGACCGCCGCGCCGCCGCGCCGCCGGGCGCGGGCCGCTGGATCTCGTCCCCGGAGTCGCGGGCGCTCGTGCACGAACTCCGGGGCCGGATGGATGCGATCCTCGTCGGCATCGGCACGGCGCTCGCCGACGACCCGTTGCTGACCGCCCGGCCTCCGGGCCCGCGTGTGCCCCTGCGGATCGTGCTCGACTCCCGGGCCCGGCTGCCGCTCGAATCGGCGCTCGTGCAGTCGGTCGGCGAGGCGCCGGTGCTCGTCGCGGCCGGGCCCGATGCGCCGGCCACACGCATCGCCGCCTTGCGGTCCGCCGGCTGCGAGGTTCGGCAGTCTGCGGCCGCAACGCCGGCCAAGCAGCTGCGGGAACTACTGCGTCACCTCGGCGACCGCCGGCTCACGAGCCTGCTCGTTGAAGGAGGCCCGCACGTGCTGCAGGAGTTTTTCACAGCCGGTCTCGTCGACGAGATCTGGGAGTTCGCGGCGCCGCATGACTACTCGACCCATCCCGCGGCCGCGCTGCTGCCGGTGTTTGCCGAGCCGCCCGCGTTCGACGTCGAGAGCGTCAGCCACCCCGGCGGCGACACGCTCGTGAAGGGCGTGGTTCGCAGGAACGCTTGATCTGTCGCCGCCAACGCCGGTCGGGGCTGCCCACGCCCTGTCGCCGGACGCTCGCTACGAACATCCTGTTCTGCGCTCGCTCGGATGCCGCCTTCGCTCCGCCATCCTGGCTGCGCTCGGCGGCATACGCCGGCTCCCAGGGCATGGGCAGCCCCTCCCGACACCGCTCTCTGGTCATGAAGCACCGGAGCGGGGAGGCGAGGGGGTCGGTGCAAGCTCGAGGAGCATTTGGACCGAGTCCGCGAGGTCCACCGCGACGAGACTTGTGCCGCCCCCGAGCCGCGGCCTTCAAGTCGGCTCAAGGCACGAGGCCGGGCTTTGCCCGATGCGGCGAGACGGGGCCTGCGAGGCGCGTGGTTCGTGCCATACTGGGGGCGTATTCGTCATCACCCCCTTCGCGTCGAGGCGCCCGATGGTTCCTGCCACTGCTTCCGCTGTTGATCCTTCGCTCCACGCCCACTGCCGCCGGATCGCGGAGCGGGCCCGCCAGGCGGCGATCGATCTGGCCGGCGTACCCGGTGATCGGAAGGCTGCCGCGCTGCGGGCCGCCGCCGCGCAGATCCGGGCCGATGTGGCCGAGATCCTCGCCGCCAATGCCCTCGATGTGGCGGCGGCACCGGGCTACGGCCTCACGCCGGCTGCCGTCGATCGGCTGTTCCTCGATGCGAAGCGTGTGGAGGGGATCGCCGCCGGCGTCGAGGCCGTGGCATTGCTGCCCGATCCCGTGGGCGAGGTGATCGAGGAGGATGTGCGGCCCAACGGCCTCGTCGTGCGGAAGGTGCGGGTGCCGCTCGGCGTGGTGTTCTTCGTCTACGAGTCGCGACCCAACGTCACGGCCGACGCGGCGGCCGTCGCCCTCGCCGCCGGCAACGCGATCATCCTTCGCGGCGGCAAAGAGGCGGCCCACTCGAGCGCCAGGATCGTGGCGAGCATGCGGCAGGCGAT
>Ga0315900_10000510_pt1 | contig 67713 bp, 88 predicted proteins | sample LakEriMetagenome_FD_203521 | JGI IMG/M metagenome (GOLD analysis project Ga0315900, IMG submission 203521) | Freshwater fungal communities from buoy surface, Lake Erie, Ohio, United States - Buoy 12 MA114 | ecosystem: Environmental > Aquatic > Freshwater > Lake > Lake biofilm | place: USA: Lake... | reverse complement strand
GCTCGGTATACCAATACCCAAAACAAGGCTCATCAAACCCAAGTTCTTTTAGTGCTAATGCTTCTTGGTAGAGTACAAATTCTTTGTCCAAACTACTTTGTTTATTGTTGCTCATTTGTTACCTCCTTGTATTTTATCTCTCATCCATTTTGCGCCACAATAAAAGGCAAGTCTATCATTTGCCCTGTTAGCATATTCAGAATCAGGAAATTGTAATAATCTCTCTTCTCGTATATCCTCGTCACTTGGTAGTTGAATGGGGATTAATGAATCAATTAAATCTTGATTCTCTTTTAATACCTTTCTGTTGCTGTGGATTTGATACTTGCCTAATGCTAACAACATTACTGTGTGCATCTGTTCTTCTGTGTATAGTTTCATATTTTGTTTATTGTTGCTCATTTGTTATTTCGTTATAGTTATCCATTTCCCATTGCTCCTCCATTGCATTGTAGTCCATGATATGTTGCTCATTATTTTCTAATTCTTCTAATTGATATGTTTCATAAGCATAGTAAAAGTTATCTTGGTTCCAGCGAATAACTGGGTTCTCATTACTGCGGTACATCTGTTTGAAAGTTTCTATGGGAGAATCCTCTTGAATTGAATCACGAACAGCCAATGCAAATTGCAAATTGGACTGATTGATTTCATCATAGGTACAATCTACACCAAATGCCATGGCTTCATCCATCTCAGAAATAATCATGTCTGAGTAAATACCAAGCAAGCCATGTCTCTCAAAGAAGAAGTTGGCAAAACACCAAATGCCCACTAACTTTTTATTCTTTAGAATATCAACGTGAGTGCTGTTAATTACAACTTTGCCATGACCGAATAAACCTCCATGGAATCCATGACCAAGCATGATAATAGTATCATGCATTTGAATAGCCTCTCGTAACATATAGTCAGAGGTATTATGATTTACGACTGTGCAGTCTAAGTTTTGATAAACGACTTTTAAAAAGTCAGTAGTGTTGTCCGTAGGATGAATAACGAGGATGCTGTTTTTACTTTTCATTTTTAGATATTAATACTTTTATTAGGGTGTAGGTCAGTCCGAGGGATAGCCAAGCGTAGAGTAACACTACGCCCAGCAGAAACCAAACAAACAAATAGTCTAATATGAACTTCAGTGTAGTCATACTTAAGAAGTAATTGTTTCTTGAATGGTGTATTCCAAACGAGAAGGAATGGGGTTGTTGTCTTCCCACTTTGTGAGTATTTCAACCATTTCTCTAAAGTGAGAATCGTAATGTAGGAGATGTTCTGAAACATAGGTAAGGAAAATCTTCCGTTCCATGTCATCCATTTGTTTAAAAGTTTTCTCAAGAGAAACTTGCTTTTGTATTTTTCTAGCCATTGCATTTGTTTAAATAAGTAGTTTAAAAACCCCCTCCCGAAGGAGGGGGGAAATCATGAATTAACCAATCGACATCACGGTCTTAGCAGTTCTTTCATCCAGCCACTTTATGATTGTATCATAAGCGACATTGTTCATATCGTGACCACCACCAGTCATTAGATAAGCTTGCTTCTTTGAAGCTTCTGCAGGAGCAGACATGTGGTTGGTGTATCGAGTCACGGCATTGAACAAGCCCCAAACTGTGTCACCCTCTAGGTCACGTTCGATGTTGTAGGCTTGAGCAAACTGATGTATTTGGTTGGCTCTACGAGTTGAGATTTCATCTCTGGTTGTATTGGCAACATCAACTTTGAAAAGTTTGTTGATGACAGCCTGAACTACGTTCTCGTCGGGTCTCAGTTCAGACATACGTTTGAACTTGTCAAACATAAGTTTGTCTTCGTTGATGGTGTTTTGAAATTGCTCGATAGCAAACTCAATCCTAGCCTTTGCACTTTCAGTATGACGGAATCTCTCAGACTCTTTGTAAGCACGATGGAAAGTGTTTTGGCAGATAACCACAGTGTTGGTAGAACCAAAGGAGATCGATGATGAACCATCATGAGAATTAAGTACGGTCACCCATCGGTTAACCCCGGACTTACCAACGTATTCATCAGGTAACTGAGCCTGAAGGTAAACCTTGGCACCACCATTTAGTTCACCACCTCGGTCAGTAACAATACCGATACCATCGGTAGCACGAACAATTGTGTCGGCTAGTTCCCAGTTTTGAAACACACGATAGCGTTCTTTGACAGTACCAAAGCACTGAGTTGGAACAGTGTACTCTTCAGTAGGGTATTTAAAAATACCATAGAAAGGAGTCTCGGAACCTGTTCCGTGAAATAACTTTTCTTTCTTGACCTCCCAGTTGAGACCAGTTCTCTCGAGCAGATTCATTGTTCTCTCGAAGTTGTCGATGTTTAAGTCCATTGTTGAATTCGTGTTGATTTGATTAGAGTTTTTCATGTTTTTCTTTGATTAGATTGTGTAATAATTGTTAATTGGTTTTGCGAAGTAAAGTGATGTTTGTGTAATTTCCAAATTTATTTTTCCATTAGGAATGCTTTCGGTGTATTAGCGGACAAGGTTAGCATAACCTTTTTACCTGAGACGAAAGGTTCAAAATTCACAACAAATGTTTCATACTTGTATGGGTTGTAATAGATTTCAGGAAAATAAGTATGACCATAAATTCGGCAATCCATTTTTGTGTATTTTGAGCAAAGTAAAAATGCGTGCACATTCTTTTGTTTTTCTTTGACAACCTTTTTACGACCAGCCTCAGATACTTTGGCTTCAACGTCATAAAGATATGCATCAGTTAAATGTTCATGTAACCGATAGCCTTTCTTCTCAGGTATGTACTTCAGTACACTGAAGCAGTTCTTGTGAAGATTGCGGTATATTTTATATCTTTTCATAGAAGTTCTTCTGAGTCAAAAAACGCTAAGATGCAGTCGTACAATGGCATTGTATCCACGTTGAAAGCACTCTTCTCGAATTCTCTCCACTTGTCGGGGATCAAATCCCATTGTTCGTCATATGGCAACTCAGCAAAGCTGTCATCTTTCTCAGCCCAAAGTTGGCTGAATAAGTATTGTTCATAGTCTATTTTCATAGAGTCTAAATTAGGTAAATTTTTACTACCAGTAATAAGATTGCTGAATAAATTCATGACATCTCCAAGAGCATACTGCTCTTCAGAACCACCTGCTTCTTCAAGTAAATCATAGATGGTAGTTAACTGCTGAAGCAGATACTTAAAACGAAGTTTTGCTTCGGTCTCAGATTGATAGACGTTGCCGTCATTAAGAAGTGCGGATAAATTAGTTAGTCTCATGTTCTAAGGTTTCTAAAAGTTCTGTGATTTTATCTATTGCATGGTCAAATCTATCGAATAGATAGATATCAGCATCAGCGAATCCATCCTGTTCATCTATGAGAACAGCGTACTGGTTGGTCTCCATCTCATGCTGACGAATTGAATTGGGCAAGTACATTTTAACTAGTCCATTGATTAGTACCGAAGGTACCTCATCGTTAAGGTAGGTGACATCTTCTACTTTGTCAAAGTTGTCTGATAGTTCTTGAATAACTGCTTTGGGGCGTTCAACCCAAAAGTAGTGGCGGTCGAGTGATTCTAAATCGAATTGAGTCATGATTATTTATTCTTTGATTGGTTAAACAATGTCCAAGATAAACTCTCTTCAGAGTTTAAGTCGCAAGCAATCTCGATGTTGTTGAAATGAGTCCAACATTCATCAGCCATAGGTGTAGGCTTTTCAAAAGATTCTGCGATGTCTTGTTTGTAGATGTGTTGTCTGATGACCTTGATATCGTCCAAGACCATAGCAAGTCGGTGTTCGAGTTGTTGAATTTTGTCCATGATTTTTGTTGGTTTTATCTATTGTCTCTTTGAGTATACCCCCCATATAAAATGGGGTGTACTCAAAGATGACATAGATAATGTAGTTGATTTTAGTCGTTGATTCGGTAGGCGTTTCCCTCAAATTTAGCAAACATAATATCAGTACAATGATTCCACTCAGTGTAATAGAATATACCATTCTCATAGTATTTTTCTCTGAGTTCGTCATCAGTTAGCTCGTTGTCAATCTCTGGCTCTTGAACCTCTCGTCTTAGCCATGAGATTAATTCTTCTTCAGTTGAGATATAAAGGTCATTTGCAGTAAACCAACCTTCATTCATCAACTCTCCTGTAAAGGAACACTGCCTTGCAAAGAACTCTGTTGTATGGCTACACATGAACTTATACTTGTCATAGATTTTATCTCTGACTATGTTGATTTCCGTAGGATCGAATTGTAACGAGTCGTTGTGACTGAAAGCATCCTTGTAGTACGGAGTAGTAAGACTTAGTTTTACTAATTCTGTTTCAATATCTTCTCGAACTCTATCGAAGATAGTAAAGGATTCGATTTCATGGTCTTTTAAACCTGCTTCTTTGAGTTTTGTATTAAGACTATAAAAAAGTCTAGAGAAAATAATACCAACCTGATGGTTGATTTGTTCGTTGAATCTATATAGTTTCATGATTTTGTTGTTCGATTAAGTCGTTGATGAATTGAATAATGATGTTGTCGTTGGCTAAAAAGAATTTGTTCATGGCTTTTTCGTCTTTGTCAAAATCTAAGATTGACCAATGAAGACAATTAAAGCCTACGGCTTGGGCTTCCGATGCAACTGCTTCGTCGATATGATGTTTAGACATCTCCTCAGTAACAAAGCAGCGTTGTTCTGCAGCCATCTTTTCTAATGAGGGCAAAGCCGCCATGTAAAGTTCCTCGTTTCTAAAGGTAGCCACTAACTCTGAGTGACTACCAATCTCTGATTGAAAATATACTTTTACCATAGATTAAGTTGTAAAGAAAAGTTCTCCGTTGTTGCGATAGTAGCGTTCGACTGATTGTTCTACAATGGTAACCATGTTACCACTTTCGAGACCATCGATGTAATACTGAGCATACTCATCGTTACTTTGTTTAAGTTCTTCTATGACTGAATCACTATTAACTTTGGTACAGCCATAAATTGGGGTGTGAGTAAAGGCAATTCTGATGTGAGGATTGCTGATTAGTTTGCGGTAGTGTCCTGTAGGTGCTTTCATGTCTTAGATTGATTTTGATAGGTTAAAGTTTCCGATTGGTTGTTTGTTAAATTCTACGATTGTGATGGTGTTTATCATGCGGTATTCTCTCTTGTCAAGATCCAATACTACACGATAGCCCATGTCTTTTGGCTTGTACTTCATGCCAACTCCTTTGATGGTTTGGCAGTTGCCGTTTTTATCTATGTACTTTCGTACACCAGTTCTTCCACGGAGAGTTCTAACCTCTCCGTTTTGTTTTACAAACTTGCAAGAAAAGAACTTGCCTGAGTCAATGATTTCGAGTGCTTTTGTTTTGGTTATCATGATTTTAGTCTTGTCTATTGAGTGAGTTAATCCATTGTTCTGCTCTGCATTCAATCTCCGATTGAGATAGTTCTACTGAACAGCAGTTAAGTTCAAGGTACAAAGTACCATAGGAGATGTCGGTTGAAAAGCCGAGTGATTCAAACCATGCTCTAGCATTCTCTAGAGTTTCTTCGCTTAATTCTTTTTGAAGTAACATATTTTTCTATGATTAAAAGTTGTGTATTACGAAACCTGATGTATCTTTTAAGGCTTTGCCTTTTGCTCTGAGACCCAAGATTGTACCTAAAGGTACATCAAGCATCAAATCGTCTCGAGAGTCACCGTCAACTACTTGCATACCTTTGTAAAACTCTGGCAAAGGTTGATCTTTCTTGACAGCGAAAACAGCAGCACCAACGGCTAACTTGTTACCAACAAGCCATTCAAAGTTTTCCCAATTATCTTCCGATAAACTGAATGCAACTTGATAACGATGACCACTCTTAAGAGTGTAGTTACCTGCTTTTTTCGGAATCTTTGTGTAGTCGTAGAAAACTACGTTTTGAGGGATGTGGTCTCCGTAAGCAGTAACTAACTGCTCAACTAACTTGATATCCGAAGTGCCATTGAGACGGATAGCCAAAGGCTCATTTAATTTCTTGAGATGTTTTGCAGTACGAACAATTTCGTCAGCAGTCTGAAGCAAGAAACTAAACCTATCTTGTAGATAGTAGTGAGTTCGGTTAAGTCTTGCGGCTTTTACATTAGCATAGACACCCATGCCGGCAGTAAATAGACAAGACTTGCGACATCCTTCGGATGAAAAAGGACAAAGATTAACGCCAAGTTCGTTTTGTTGTTCGGGAGCAAGATATAAAATCTTGGTAACACGGACGTTTTTCTTTGTCTTTGAGTTTGATTTGCCGTCAGACAAAATAGATTTTGGAATGGTGTAAGCAACTTGATTTTGCATGATGTTTTGTTGGTTGTTTTGTTGGTTGATTTTTGATTGTTTTAACATATCCCTTTTATGTATACCCTTCATAAAATCAGGGTATACATAAAAGGGATATATTAAGTTGGTTGGTTTTTGGTTAGAAATCAGCGGTAAATTGACAACTTCCGTTTTCCATGATTGCATCTCGAATCTGATAACCCAAGAGCAAGTCAGCGTACTCAGACAAAGATTCTCTTGATATACCATTTTGAGCCAATCTTTCTTCAGTGTAGCCGTTGTTGACCTCAAAGAATTTATCTATTTTTTCTTTGAGTTTACCTAAACTATCTTCGATAGCTTTGATTTCTGCTTCAACTTGAGGTAAATCATCAAGTTCATAATAGTACTCCAAGTAATTTGGAGTAACTCCCATTTTACCAAAACGGTCAGCACAATCTGATGATTGTAAACCGAACCAAAATTTACCTTGAATGTCTCCTGAATAATAGCGTCCCATAATTTCTGTGATTTATTTTTTCTTTGATTATTTTTTAGTTGAATAAGTTTCGTAAGGTAAAACATCTACCAATGAGCCGTCCCATGGATAGTCATTGATATATAGTTGACCTTTTCTTGTTGATACTTTTACAAAAGGTAAGCCGTTCAATCGTTCTCTAGTTGTTGCAGTGTTCCAACCTGCGGTTGTTACTGACAAAGTTCTGAGAGGGTCGTTGTAACGATAAGCAATTGCATTTCCAAACAATCGTAAGATTGTAACATTTGGCAGTACTTCAACTTCGGTGTTTGATTCTTTGAATCGTTCAGCATTCATGAATGCTTTGACTGATTTTTCTGTGATTATTCTCATGATTAGATTAATTTAATTGTTTTACGATTTCTTCAATGGCTTTGGGGTTCTGAGCAAAACTATGCTTAAGAACACTATACAATGACTCTATGAGTCCACTTTCATGATGGTCAGAGCCGTAGAAACTCCAAACGGACTCAGTATCTTCTATCTCTGATTCATTGACTGTGAAACCATAGCATTCACCTCTAGCATAATAACCATAGGTATTAAGTTCTGATTGAGCAACTTTTCGGAAGTCTTCTATTGATTCATCATTGGATACAATGAATCCAACTTGACCCGAATCCCATTTGTCCATGAAGTCACTCAAAGAAAAATATATATCTCCATGATGAAGCATATAAACCGAAATCACATGCTTGAATTTTGACTGCAAGTCAAGTTGCATTTCACTCCAAGAATTAAAAAACTCATTGTAGTTTGAAATACCTGTTTCATTTGGCAGTTTGAAAAGTTTATGGAACATAACAAACTGAGTTAAGTTGGTATCCATTCTTGGATTTTCTGGGCTGTCATCATAAATGATGTCAACAGTGATGTTACCGTAGGTAATTGATTGGTCTTTCATGATTAGATTAGATTAAATTCTGATTTGATTTGATTTTTGATTTGGTTGTAATGAGTTGGTAGCATTTCTTCAACATGATTCAAGATTTCATCTTGGTGAACAAGTCGATGAGCCAGTTCTTTCTTTGATCTTTGGTCTTTGAGACTGATTGCATACAATTTTGTTGTAATGCCTACAAAATCGGAAGTAATGTAGTGACAAGGTTGGATTTCAAGTGTAAACTTGGTTTCAATAAATACTATCATAGTTTTTCTTTGATTATTCAAAATAAGATAATTTTGGTCTTGGAGTAAACTCTTTGTTGCCGTTGTAGAGTCGTTTGTTTGCTGAGATGTCCATCTCATCAAAGATTTGATTCATAGAATTAATGTACTGAACAAAGAAGTTAGGGTGAAACATGGAGTTTTTTGCCTCTTGGCTTGCTGCCCATTCGGGCAACTGCTCACTTAATTCTTTGATGTCTTTCTCTAATCTATCGATTAAATAGCCTTGAAACATTGGATGCAAATTTTTGATTCCATCAACTAGGATTTGGTTGGAGGTTTTTACTTTTTTAGTCATGATTTTTCTGTGATTATGTGATTGTTTTGTGGTTTGTTTTGGGGTTTCGGAGTCTTATTAACTCTCTCTAATCTTTTGTATAACCCTTCGTAAGAACTCAGGGTATATACAAAAGAAGAGAGAGTAAAGAGCATTAGAATTTTCGGTTGTCAAGGAAGTATTGCAACTCTTCGGCAGTCATGCGAGTCATCTTCTTGAACTTTTCATTAGAATTCCAACTGAAGCCGTCATTTATCATATCGACTATAGTCGTATAATGATAAACATAGCCGTCGGATTTGCCGTCAATCATAAGACAATAGTCTTCTAATTGAGGAATAAATTCAACCTTTGGTTGTGGACGATCGATTCTTTCAAAGTTTCTCATCATGTTGTCAACTTGTGCTTGTATACTCATAACTTAGATTGCTTGTACTTCAAAACCCATTAACAATTTACCATCAACAAGGAAAGGACGATAGTCTGAATGCTCTGCATTCATCATGTCATCTAAATCATAGAAATGAGAAGAAAATGCTACTTTTTCCTCTGGAAATGCTACGATGATAGGGAAGCAGTCACCATGGATTGGATGTTCTAGGAATTCAATCTTTTGATTGTGTTCATTTACCATAGTTGCATAAACTGTGGCTTTCATTTCAGCCATAAGGCTGTAGTACTTTTGTGGTGTTGGTTTGTTTTTCATTAGATTTATTTTTACTTATTCTTTGATTGTTCTAGTGATACGATTAGGAAAGAAACACTAAGTGTTGATGAAACTGCTAACGATGCAATATCTTTTAGATAAGCACAGAAAATGGCACAGCCAAAAAAGAGGATTGCGAAAATTAAACTTGCTAAAAAGTCTTTGTCTTTGATATTATTCATGATTTTTCTTTGATTAATAAGATTCGGTTCGGTTAAGCATAACTTTGGAAACATAAAAGTCTTGCCAAAAAGGATAGTCATAATCGGGGTGCTTTTTTGTTTCTAAATCAATTAGATAACGCTTGTAATTTTCTGCCAACTCTTCACTAGTGAAGGCACCTTCAAACTCATGGTGGTAATCGTCAAACGGCATTACTTGGAAAACGAGGTAAACATACTTTGCAGACATATTTTTCATTAGATTTATTTTTCTTTGATTAGATTAGATATTGGATGTTCGCTGATTAGAAAGTCTAAGTGCAAATTCAAGTCTTTGATATCTTTTTCTGTGACTATTCCATGCACTAAATAAACAGGTTGATTAGGGTCAATTTCCTCTCCATCTAACGATGGAACAGGATCGGTTAGTTCGTACTGAAAGTACTCTCCTTTTGCCAAGATATTTAATTCTAAGACAAAGTCTAAGACTTCTGTTTCAGTGCCGTGAATGTAGGTTTCTACATAGTAGAGTGGAATTTCGGTGTTTTTCATTAGATTTATTTTTTCTTTGAGTGATTTAATGGTTAGATAAAAAGCCCTCAATTAAGAGGGCTTTCAATTGTTTCGGTGATTGACTTGCAATAGTAGAACATTTCTTCAATTAGTCTAACGACTAATGAAGAGCCGTTTCTAACATCTTCGATGTTGTTTTGTAGCAAATCGTAGATGATTTCAACCTTTGGTTGTAGGATTTCAGTATGCATGTCTTCTTCATAGATTTTACCATAGATTTTGCGAAGAGCAAAGATATCCATGACGAAATCTCTAAAGATTTCTTCATCAGTGAGGATTTCATAATCCATGAAGTTACTTCTAGCATTAATTAACCTTTGGTTAAATTCTACGAAAGCCGTTGTGAAAAGTGTGCTGTACTTTGAGAATAACATAGTCTTTTTTGATTAGATTTTTTCTTTGATTAGTTAATTTTTTGTAAAAACATGGAGGTTATTTAACCTCCATGATGTGCTTTTTCCAAGAGCCAAGTTCAAAAGCATCTTTGTGAGAAATCGTAGATTTCTTTTCACGCTTAGGAGACAAAGTCTTCATGAACGCCTCCAAGAGACTGATTTGGCTGCTTTCAACCTTTGGTTGTTTCTTGGCAACCTTTGGTTGACTTGGAGTGACAACTTTTACTGCCTCAACCTTTGGTTGAGTAGTTACAACCTTTGGTTGTTTTTTGGCTTTCTCAACAACCTTTGGTTGTTCAACAACCTTCGGTTGGTTTTGAAGTTCTGCAATAGCCTTGCTATTGGCAAGACAAAGTTCAGTTAACTTCGTTAACTGTGAAGCCTGCTCTGAAAGATTGTTTACAATCTTGGTTAAGATTTCGGTATCAATCGAAGATTGATTGTCAGCAACCTTTGGTTGGGGTTTAGCCTTTACAACCTTTGGTTGTTCAACAACCTTCGGTTGAGATTTAGCCTTGACAACCTTCGGTTGAACTTTTGCCTCAACAACCTTCGGTTGGGGCTTCGGAGCAACCTTAGAAGCAACCTTTGGTTGAGGATTTGTTAATCCATGCAGGAAAGTCTCTAGAAGAGACTCACGCTCTGATTCAGGGCTAAGTTTCAACCTAACTTCAATCATAGATTGAAGAGTTGACATCTGAAGTTCTACGAACTTCTGATGAATTGGCTGACCATAAAAGTGCTTCCAACCTTCGGTTGATGCTAACTTCAAGAAGTTAAGGTAAACGACTCTGTCGTTTATTCTCTTGGTTAACCAAGCCTTTTTAACTTTTCTAGAAGAAAAGTCTTTGAGATGGCTAAGGATTTCATCCTTAGTGTAAACTTTCCTTGATTCAATGAAACTCTGTTTCATTGTTTCGGTAATCTGACTTGAAATGCTTTGCATTGCTGTGGTGTTTTTGGTGTTTTTCATAATTTTACTTTGTGTTTTTATATAAGTGTTACTACTAACTACACCCTTTACAAGGGTTAGTAGTAACACTATAAAAACCCAAAGTAATTAGTCGGTTTGGAGGGTTGGGACTCCGAACCACTTATTCACATCCTTTACCATAGGTAAGATAAGTTATCCACAAATCACTTTAACTTCGTTAAGTCTTGCATAGCGTATAAGCATAGAGGCACAAACAAGCCCATCCAAGCCAATGTGCTGTTTCGCACTGAGAACTGCGAGCCAAACCGCACATATGCGTGTGCATGCGAGGCTTCAACCAACTTCCTTTAACCTCCTACCAAACTCTAAAGAGTTTGAATCTCTGTTAAATAGTAAGGGTAACCTTCGGTTAAAATTTCTTGGCACTGAATTTCGGTGACCTTTAAAGCCAAACACAGAGTGTTTGATTGACAGAGAAGCAGCCAAACTTTTCTATAGAGCCAAGTAAACCGAAGGTTTAAATCCTTTATAGCCAGCCAAATCAGCCCTAGCCGACACAAACATTTGTTTGTTACAACTAGATAAAGCCCGGCTTGACCGAAGGTCAGTTCCGTTTTTATTTTGCGTGCGAAACCATGCACAAGGCTTTGCGTGCGGTTTTGCGTATGGGTGTGTGCATGAAGTCGGGGGGTGTTTTTTTGGGCGGTTTGCTGTAGATTTTTGTAGCGTAAACCTCCACCACTCACACAAACAGTATTTTACCCCGGGGGGATCATAAAAACCCCCCCTATATGTTACTACAGGGGGGTACTTTTGTCAGGATACTGTCAGTTTGTTGAACTTTTGTCTCCCGATTTCCCGGGTTGAGACTTTCAAAAGTTAAACAAAACGCATTTAGAGCAGTAAATTGATGTCAATTACGAAAAGTTTGAATGCTGGAGGTTGTTCATTGAAGTTGTTCTTCAGTAATTGGTGTGCACTTGGGTGTAGTATGATAGATCCTTTGGATACATTTGAGATTGGGGTATACAATGGGATCATTACATGCAGTGGATGGGCCAATAAATTGATTCCAATGAGATGTTTATCCTCGTAATCATCCTTCACGTTCATATTGATCGTATCGTAGTAGTAAATAGGTTCTATTTGCTGTCCATAGATACAACCAAAACGTTTAGCTAACCTGTACTGGTAACATCCAGTGATAATTTTAGCAGAATCACTCGCAAATGCATTGCACTTGTAAGCTGAATAGAAGTCGAAATCATCTTCATCGTTGAAATTGGGGATGAAAATGGTATCGTTGTAGTCATTCGTTGCCTGCTGGGAGGTTCGCAGTACAATGTAATCAGTTCTCCAAGGAGACTTACTTATCTGACTAGAGAAATAGGTACTGATCTTTTGAACCAGTTCTCTATGGTAGGTGTTCATTCGGTGCGGTGAAAATTTATTTTTCATGGCTTAATTTTTTTGTTGTGAATCTTCGATTACTTCGATTACGTTCCATACAGCGAAGGTAAGGCCAGCAAGCATCCATATCCAATGCCTGAACCCCCAGTGATTGGATGGTTTGTCATGGTAACTACAGCCAGACCAGTAGGAATGGTTGTTCTTGGTTTCTACTAACCCACCGCCATTGCATGTGTAATCACCGAAAGCTTCCCGGTTATTCTCCGGGATGTAGCTCATCAGGAATATCAGGGCGAACATCAACAATATTCTCCCCTTGCTCACTAATTTTTTCATTTTCAATTTGATCAAAGTATTCTACAATGTAGTCACGAAGACGCTTTGGTAATTTTGACTCTTTCTTCAAGATGAGGATGAACTCTTCTTGAACGGTTCTATTCTCTCTGGTGAGATGATAGCCGATTTCATCACGCATAGACAAGACTCGTCTTATCACTGGTGGAACATCTTTGTATTTGGGTGCCATTACTTTCCGAACTTAATGTTGTTGCGTAGGGATCTGATACCCCTGTTATCGGTTCTCCAGCTGATCTTACCTTTCTCTTCACCAAAGTCAATAGCTTCGTGTTCTTTCATGTAGTTCTTCAGAAGGTTAGAACATTCTCTGTGCTGGCCCTCCATCTCTTTGATTTCACTTGCCAGTGCTTTGTGACGAACAGCAATCTCGAACATCTCATCGCTACCCTGCAACGTTTTGGATTCGCTGTCAGCGTACTTGGTGTTTAAAAATTTTTCAAAGGCTTCGGTACCATCGGGCTCGGGTTCGTACAACTGAACATTCTCAATATCAGCTTTGGCTGCATCAATTCTGTCCATGAACTCGTTCATCTCAGAAACAATCTTGTCTTTCAAGTTCAAGTTCAACTCCATGGGAATTGTCCAGAGCTTTCGACCATCTTCCAAGAAAACAATCTCACCATACTCTACTTCCAAACCAAACAGGTAAGTCTGCAGCTGAGTTACGTAGGACGGAGGAATACCACCTTCCCACTGCTTAGATGCAAATCCATTGATGGTCTTCACCTCAAGTACGCCCTTGAAGTTTTTGCTAATCAGCTTTCCACCATATACCATCTTGTCGGTTTCTTTGTCGACAATCACTCGGTCAGGAGAAAGAAACAAGTGAGGGTAATCACTGTTGGTGATATAACCATTGATTGGTTTACACAGTCTGACCTTGGTACCAGCAGCGTAGTTTCTGATTACAGACTCGGGGTCCTCACCATCGTAATACTCCCACATGTTGGCTACAAACTCCTCAAGTCGGTTTCCGTAGAACATCGGAATGTTCTCATCCTGCTTGATTGGAATTAGACCCAGCTTCTGGTAGAATAATTCGATTTTTGATTTGTAGGGGTTTAATCCCATTAGCGTTCCGACATCTGAAGCCCCTAGGCCAGTTTGTCTAAAGGAAAGCCACTCTTCGTAGTTGGTCTCCTTGTCTATGTTAATTAATTTGAGTTCACCCATTGGTAGAGTTTTTCTGCGATTTGAATAACCTTACTGGCGATAACGTCTACGTCTTCGCCAAAAGGAGGATTGTACACGGATGCAGCTGCTTTCATGCATGACTGCTTTTGGATCTTTGCGTCCTTATCATAATGATGTTGGATATGCTCAAGCGTTTTCTTTTCTACTCGTTGCAAAGCTTCACCTCCCGGCAATGAAGCCACCTCGTTGTTAGAAGTGACTTCGGGTTGCTCTTTGGGTTTACGGTTTGGTTTGAGTTTGCTGGCTGGTTTTACAATACCATCAGCAATGGCTTGAGCTAACGCAGGGTTAGCTATTTTTCCCATAAATTAAAAAGGTAGATCGTCGTCTTCTTCAAATGGGTTTACGTCTGCATCAAAGCTTTCAGCTGGTTTCACATTGTGTGCCATGCGGTCTACAGTTGGGTGAGCTGATGTTGGTGCGTCTTGTGCAACAGCTGGGTGCACTAATTGAGACTTTGCTTTGGCGATCAAGTCAAAGAAAAACTTTTGTTCCTCTTCACGATCGATGTCTACGATTTCACCTTTCTTGTTTTTGGTGAAAGTAACTTCAGGCTTTCCGTTTGGATTGTCTTTGGTAAAAGCAAACTTCAAAGGATTTCCATTGTTGACTACAATCAATGAAGATTTCTTAACGTTGTTTTCTTCCTTCATACGAGGAATAAAACGCACAGGGTAATTCCAGTTAATGTTTGGAAGTACGCAACAGAACATTCTAAAGTAAGATGAATCAACATCCATTTTCAAGATGTAGCTTTCTCCTTGATCTGTAAGGTGTACTTGAAATTTCAATCTGGTTTTACCGGCCACTTCTTCTTCTCTTGTACTGAAGTTTGTAACGTGACCTTCGATGAAGTCGTACATGTAGTAGTAACGAGTTTCACCTTTTGAACTTACAACCGGAAAAGTTCCGGGTTCATTTGTTTTGCTGTAACGCATTACTTTGCCGTTACGCAAGTCTACGTAGATCGCAGACGAGTTGTTTCCTAGTGCCATATATATTTAATTTTAGGTTTCCTATTTTTGTATCCGTAGAAACGAAGTAAACAAAGATATATGAAAATATTAAAACGCCAAATGACAATCGATGAAATCGAAGAGGAAATTATCAACATCAAACGTGAGGGAAGTGCAAAACTTATAGAAGATAAAAAGATTGAAGATTTACTTCGTGGCTACTACTACGATCAGAAAGCATCTAAGGTATTCACCTTGGCAAAAACATTAACCAAGAACGTTAATTATATTTTGAAGAGACGCAACATGTCTCTCAATGACTTTGCATCGGAGCTTGTACGCAAGGCTGGAGGCATTGAAGGAATTTACAAGAACAAAGATTTGTTGACTCCGGAGTTCTATCGTGCTGATAATATTTTAGCCTATGCTATTGATTTTGGATTTGGCTTAAACATAAGTCCATGGGATCTACTTTTCCACGATGTGGAATACTTGGTATCAAAAAATATGCTGAGTACATTTTGATATTTGAAAAACTAGTTTAGATTTGTAACCCCCTAAAACGGTCGGTGAAAAGACGGTGGCGTTTTAGGTTAGTGTGCTACCATGGGATTCCGGCACAGCACAGCGATGGCACTAAGGAATGAGTCGCAGGACCGGACAGGGGATGCAACCCCTGACAGTTGATTCCAAACCGATGGACTTGCATGTTTCACATCGGTCGTTGAGGACAGTATACGAGCAAGTCTTCCACGGTGAGAACCCTTTTTTGGGATAACTCACTCGTTGGTCCAGTTCCAAGCAAATCATATTTTACTTTATACACTGTATTCTAAAATAAGCGAAATCTTATTTTAGTTTATCTATATTTGTGTAAATTTCGCAAGGAAATGATTGCATTAAGAGACCAACCAAATCAATTTATACCTGAAAATCAAAAAGATAAGGAATGGTATATGAATTCGCTGCGGTATGTTGCAGAAAAATACAACACGCAGCAGAATATGTTGGGGTATCAGAACACTGCAACTTACGAAAAGCCAGTAGATGAGATGCTTCGCATGTTCACATACTATCTTGGCAAACAAGAAAACAAAGATTACTACTACAAAACCAAAGACGAAAACAACTGCGATCTTCCAACTGTCTGGATTAATGGACAGAAGTTAACTTCGATGATTGATTTCATGATTGGTAATGCAATCAAGATGATTGAAAACATCGAACCTTCTGTAAAGGGTACATCTGAAGCCCTAGCTTCTAAAAAGAATATGATGCTACAACTCGGAATGCTCAAGTTAAAGTATCAGGACATTTTTGAACGCATGAGTGCAGATGGCGTAGAGTTTAATCCAACTGGTGTTGAACAGTTTGAAAATCCTGCTGACCTTGAGCGTTTTATGTTGTACGACTACAAAGAGTACGCAGAAGTAATTGCTCAACGTTTGGCTAATGATATTCTGTATCGCAATCGATTCATAGAAAAATACAAACAAGGATTTTTGTATCTTTTACTAGGCGGTGTTTGCGGTATTGAAAACTCCATTAAGAATGGAAGACAGTATAAAGAAATCATTCTTCCTTATAACTTGATTTGGGATAACTCAGTAGATGATGACTTCAACACTAGGGCTCACTACTGTGGTAAGATTGACTGGCTTACTCCCGGTGAAATACTTGCACGTCCTGAATTTTTAGAGTCTTTGACTCCAGCGGAAGTTGATGAAATCAAAACAGTAAACACCCAGACTTTGGATAAGATGCTTGGTGAAGAATACATTACCAGTAACAAACTACGTTGGTGGTATAACTACTCAGGTGTTCCAAAAATGGCCTGCGTTACAGGGTATTGGGTTGGTTACAAAGAACTTCGATACGAGCAAGTAAAAGACCAATACGGAAACGAGCATTTCTCAAAAATGAGAACTCGTCAAAATTCTAAGTATTGGATAAAGACTATCTACAAGGGAACATTGATTGCCAATAAGTATGTCGTTGACTACGGTGAGACAACAAACATTGTTCGTAGATCCGATGACCCACGTGAAGTGCAGTTACCAATTTCAGTGTTTTTACCAAACATGGTAATGGGTGAGACTCGTTCTATTGCTTCTCGTCTTCACAAACACCAAGATAGAATTGACTATCTTACTTACGAAATTACCAAGATGACTGACCGTGCTAAGGGTAAGGTGTTCATCTTGAATAAACATAAACTTGGCTCAGCTACTTCTCAAGAAATCTTAAATGATTTTGAAAGAATGGGGATTCATATCACAGATGGAAACATGACCGGAGAAGATTTCAATAATGCAGATTACAATAAAGTAGTTGAAGTTATTGATATGACTCTGGACCCCAACGTTCAAATGATGATTACTCTTCGTAGAGAAGAAGAGCGAATCATGGAAGAGATTGTAAACGTTCCAAAAATTGCCATGGGTCAGCAACAAGGATATCTTGGGGCTAAGACTCAGGCAGGTTCTATTGCACAATCAAACTTAGGTACTTCATATTTGTATCAAGGGTTCATCCAGTTTATTGAACGTGACTTACAGTATGCGTTGAACCAATACAAAGTTTCTTTATTGGCTATGGAATCTGACACTCTTGGTCTATTGGACGATCGTGGCATTGAGTTTATGGAAATTACAGAAGACTTCAAGTTTGAAGATTTTGGCGTTTACATCAAAGTAAAAGATATCGTTGACGAAACTGCTAAAGAAAGATTACTTGCTATTGCACAGGCTGCCATGCAGAATCAAATGATTGATATGCGTGACTACTTGCGTATCGAAACTGCTAAGACTTATACTGAGATTTTGAAGGAGTTGGATTACTCCATGCAAAAGAAAGATCAGGAAAGAAAGCAAGCAGAAGAACAAGCACGTATTATGCAAGCTGCTCAGATGGAAGCTCAGATGGCAATGCAACAGCAACAAGCTGCAATGGCTCAAGAAGGAAACAATTATCGTTCAGAGTTGAAGTTCGTTGGAGACATGGCTAAGAACGGTCCTCCACCTTCAACTCAAGAAGCACCTGTAGAAGCTGCTACAGAAGCAACTCCTGAAGGAGGATCTGCTGCAGAAGCTGCTCCAGAGCCCGGTGCAATGCCAATGGAATAATGTATATTTTTGTGAACACACTTGGAAATTAAAAATTTTATATAATTTTGTAACATATGTACGATACTATCGAACAACAAATCAAGCAGCAACAACAGCAACAGCAGCAACAAAATCCTGCTGCAACTGGTACAGCTGATCCTCAACCACCTGCCGATCCTCAGTCGCCAGCTGATCCCCAACCTCCTGTCGGAGCTTTTCCTACAGCTGTAAACGATCAAATTACTGATGCGGTAACACAGTCCGCTCAAAATCAGCCACCTGCTGATCCAGCAGCAGATCCCCCGGTTGACCCTGATGATGTTCCTTGGTACGAAAAAACTGAAAATGTTGATCCTCCTACACCAAAGCCAAATGATCCACCTAAAGATCCGGCTCCTGTTGTAGATGAGGATGAAGATATTAAACTGTTAAAAGAATTCAAGAAGTCTGGAAAGACATTGAAAGATTTTATCAGTGAAATGAATGTTCCCGATTATGCTTCCATGGATGACGTAACCATTATTGAAATGGGTCTTAAACAATTGGAAGGATTTGATGGGGATGACTACGCATCTGCTGTTGAAGAGTTCAACCAGATGTCATTATTCCAGCGTAAGAAACTAGTACAGGAATACAGAAACACATTCTTACAACAGTCCGAGTCGAAGTTGAAACAACTTACTCAGGTATCTAATACTAAGAATGACAAAATTCAACAGACTGTACAACGTTTCGAGAGCGAGATCGATCAGATCGCAAAAGAAATTTCAGGAAAAGAAATGTACGGATTTAAGGTGACGGACGAAATGTCGACCAAAATCTCAAATTTCTTGAAGAAAGAAATCTCTTTAAATCGACCTGATGGATCAATAGATGCAGAGTTGATGGCTGACTTTGCATTGTGGCGTTTGTATGGAAAGGATATCGTCCGTGCTAACGTAACTGCAGCCAAGAATGCTGGTCGGAAAGAAATGTTGATGGCGACAACAAATCCGTCTAGTGGTGGTGGACCAACTAATGCTAATGCCGGAATGAAAACAACCGGAGCTGACGATGCGTTCAACGCTTACCTAAACGCCAAAAAAAGATAAATAAAAAAATAAAATGGCAAGTCCAGTTACTAACCTCGATTTGAACCAGTCGCTCCTCCTTAGGGGGTTGAGCTTGCCCAATAAAATGGCAATGGTTTACGCCCAAGATTATGGGTACAATGTTTTGACTCAGTTGACTTCTAAATTGTCTTCTTCTATTTCGACTCCTCAGCCGAAAGTAGAAATCAGTGCACTTGGAAATCTTTCTGTTTATTCTCGTATTTCTGCTGCTTCTACTACCCCAACTGGGTATGCTGTAGGTGAAGCTTTGTTGGTAAATTTAGATGATGCTTCTAACTTCCGTGTTGGAGACATCGTTGCTGACGCTAATATGGTTCAGGCTATCGTAATTGACAAGCCTTCTTCTGGTAGTAACCAGATTATCGTAAAGCGTGTGAATACCACTTTGGTTATCGCTAATCACTTCTTAGCAGGTAGCATCTGTAAGTCGTTGTTTGACTCTAGTGCAAACCGTTATAGCAATGGTAAATCTCCGTTGAACTTTGTTCCTCAGACTGATTTCACCTACACTGCTATCACTCGTGAAAGCTCTAGCCAAGCACGTCGTGATCGTTCTGCTTCTTTCGTGAAGTGGCAAGGTGATTTCTGGTATCGTTCATATGACGATTTGACTCTTCGTAAGTTCTCTAAGAGCTTGGAGTTCAAATATGCGTTCTCTGAGCGTGCTGTTGTAAACGGTCCTCAAGGTGAATCTTTCACCACTGCCGGTCTTCGTTGGTCTATCATCAACAACGGTGGAGTTTACTTGCCTTTGACCACTGAAATCACTCAGACTCAATTGAATGATTTCTTGGAAACTTTGGTTCGTAAGAGTGCCGAGAACGGTCGTAACTTAGTTGCGATGATGGGTACTGCTATGATGGCTCGTTTGCAAACCTTGTTGTCTCCTTATATCCAGTATGCTGGTAACCAAAATACTTTGGGTGGGGTTTCAGTTGAAGGTTTGAACGTAATGACTTACAGCTATGCTGGTATCAAGATTGACTTCGTTCGTTGGGCATTGTTGGATGACGATGCATTCAAAGGCGATTTGTCTGGTGTTACTGGTAAGCCTCGTATGTCTCACAGCATGTATGTGTTGGATTTAACTCCAATCCCTGCTGCTGATGGTAGCGGTTCAATTTCTCCTTTGCAGAAGTATCACTTCAACAATGATGAGATGTTGGCTGCTTACGTACCCGGTATGATCGGTTTGCAAGATTCTAATCCTTCTACCATCAAGCAAGCTCTTGCTAATGGTTTGAGTGGTTCTTTGTCTTCAAGCGATGTTGATGGTGTGGACTTCCACATTCTTTCTGATTGCGGTCTGTATGTTGCTGCTGAGCGTTGCGGACTGATTGAATTAATCGCTTAATTTTTTACGAAAATGCAAGTTCAAGCTTTAATTAATGATGCAGCTACTCTTGCCGTGGATAACGGTAGACTGCACTTTGTACGTGTTGGTGTAGACATCAACAACTTAGATGCGACTAGGATTATTCCTATGGATGTAGCTGGTATCTTTGGTATGGAAGTTGTTCCCGGTGCTGCCGGTACTCAACGTTCTATCCCAGTTACTGTTACAGGTACTCCTGTAATTGGTACAATTTATAAATTGACCATTCAAGTGTTCAAAGAGTCTGACTGGGGTTTCTTCGGTCCTGTTCTAGTATCATTTGATGCTCAGTTTACAGCTGCTACTGCGGTTGCTTCTGACGTTGCAACTGGTTTGGCTAACGTAATCAACGCCATTGGTGCTTACTTTGGTGTAACTGCTTCAGCTGCTGCTGCGGTAGTAACCGTTACTTCAAACACAACTGTTCCTCAGAACATTAACATCATCAACTCTGGTGCTGGTGCTGTAAGTTTTGGAGCAGGTACAGCGTTTGCTAAGCCTTACGGTTTGGCTGCTGAATTGCAACTACGTGGTTTGTCAAGTGCAATAGCTGGTGCTACTTACACTAAGTTTGTATTCAAGGTTAAACAAGGTAATGTTTCTGGACACGTTAACCCCGGTCAAGAATTCCTTGAGCAGACTATTTGGATTAGAACTACTCAAACAACGTTGATCACTGCGTTAGGTACTACCTTCCGTGATGCTCCGTTCTCTACTCCTGCTTACAACTTGTAATCTAGAGTATTTAAAAAGGGGGAGTCAGCTCCCCCTTTTTTGTTTTTAATAGAAAATAACTATCTTCGTTAAAATATTTATGATCCGCAAACTACTTTTATCGGCACGAACTCCTAAGGGAACCTATACTCTTCAAGGGAGTTATTATGACAAAGTTTCTCGTAAACATCTTTACTGTGTAGAAAACGGTAAGCGTGTTATCTCAGACTTCGAGCAAGATGGTTCGTTTAAGCAATTTGATGTATTGCTTAACGATGCGTCCACTTACACTTTAGAGTATGATGATACAAATGCTTATGAATTGGCAGTAGTTGATTTTTACATGAATCACCCATTAGTTAAAGTTGAGGGCCACGAAAACCCTAACTTCATTAATGCGTTATTTAATTGTGTCCTTCAGCACAAGATTGTTGACAACGAGGTTGGCAGCATGATTGAAAACTTGGACATTGCAATTAAGTGTTTAGATTTGTCGTTCGCAGAAAAGAGTGATCTAGCTTTTGCATTGGGAATCGATGCAAGAGGTTTGACTCACAAAGAATTGATCAGTCGTTTGATTGGCCCCAATTTGACCGGTGATGCTATAACTCGTAAAAACGTATTTGAACATTTTTATGAGTCTGCTGATACCGATCGCAAAGTAAAAGTGTATGCTCAAAAAGCAATCACACTTGGAGTTATCAAACTTGAAAATGGATACTACCGTGTCGGAGGCAGAACTCTCGGAACTAACGAGCGTGATGTAATCGACATGTGCCAGAGCGATAAAGATTTCTTCTACGGCTTTATTAAAGTTGAAGTAGATAAGTATATTTCTGAGCCAAGCGAAAAACTTGATGACATGACTAAAAACGATGTAACTGAAGTCGTTGCAGAAAAAATCAAGGAGGTTAAGAAATCTAGAGAGAAAAAGACAGCCATTGTAGACTCACTGACTGTGTAATATTAATTGGTTTTCATGATTAGAGCTAAGAGCCCCTCATCAGAGGGGTTTTTAGTTTAAAGTAAATTTATGATCCAGAAAAAAGAAAAGAAAATTCCAGTGAAGGGGGTTTCAGAGAAACCTGTAAAGGAAACTATTTGCTCCGGCTGCAATAGAAAACGACCACATGCAAATAAAGCTAAGAAGCTTTGTTCCACTTGTGTTAAGAAAGCAACTGAAGCAAAAGCAAAAGAACGCAGAGCTGTCAAGCGTGAGAAAAAACGCATGAGTATTTCGCAACTGACTAAAAAACTAGACGCTATATTCTCATTGTTTATTAGATTAGAAGGTGCGAACAAACAAGGCATGGTGAAGTGTTTTACCTGCGATGGAGTTCATCATTACAAAGCTATTCAGAATGGTCACTTTCAATCTAGGCGTTTCATGTCAACCAGATTTGATCCATTGAATTGTGCTCCCCAGTGTTATGCGTGTAACGTTGGCATGAGTGGCATGCAATACGAGTTTGGTAAACGAATCGATAAAAAATATGGGCAGGGGATTGCAGATTTAATAGTTCAAAAATCTAAGATAGTCCATAAATTTTTACCTGAAGAAATGGTTGAAATGATAGAATACTTCAAAGAAAAAGTAGATAGTCTTAAGAAGCAAAAAGATATATTCGATTAAAAATAAATCTTTTGTATATTTGTGTTAAATGACCGGAGCACAATTCTATACACTTCTTCAGCAAAAAATCGATAAGGCTTACAGTGCGTACATTGATACCACTAAAGCTGATCGTATTATTGAAGATACCATTTATCGATTGTGTGAAAGGGTTTACAGGGATTTGGATTCACAAAAAGAATACGATGAACTCTGGAGCCTTTTAATTAAAGATGAAGTTAAATCAGTATCGAATCCGTATTTCGATCTGAGTGGCTTAGACAGGACATACATGCATTTGTTTCGTGTAGCCTGTACTTATAATACCCTTCTAGGTGCTCTTGCACGTGTGACTACTGGCTCGGGTCCGTACACAACCGTCTTTTCATCCAGTGGTCACACTGTGAGAGTTGGGGATCAGATTAAAGTATTATCTGTTACTGGAACAGTTACGGCTACTACCAAATTGAATTTTACTGTTAGCAGTGCTTCAACTATTGACCCAAGTGCAGCAGTGTATTTGGTTAGAACATTTGAAGCAACCCCATATTTTTCAGATAGAAAGCGTGATGTTTATCATGCCCCCACTGTATTTCACCCAAAGTATCAATTGCAAAACCGCATCGTAGGAGCAAACAATAACAAAGCATTGTATTTGTTTCCACAACCTGATGCAATCGTAATTGATTACTTTGCTCAACCAACAACAACAAACGGACACATTTTTGTATCTACTGGATCTACGCAGATCACAGCATACACTGAAAAGTTTCTGTATCGTTTAGCTGACGAGTGCGTCATGACTTACGCTGGACAAGTTCGAGATATGGAACAACGCCAGAATGCTGCTCAGGATATTGCGTTAAACCCTTAATGTATGAGTACACTTAATGAAATTGTACATCGTATTACTTCCAACGTAAACGGAGGTAATACCACAGATGAAATGCGTTTTGATTCACTGTACATTGAATCAAAAATTCACACTGCCAGAGCATCAATTTTGTCTGCAAGTAGTAGACAGCCGATGTTTGACAGAATCAACGAAGCCTGTGTACAAGCATACAGTGTAGAAATTTTAGAAAGTTTAGTAGACCCAGACTGTGACGTTGTTAGATTCCCTTGCCCTACTGTTATTAGGCTTGATGATAGACATGACGGTTTTGTATATGTTGGACACATTAATCAACAGAAACCGTTTATTCGTATTCGTTCAAACTATACAGCTTTATCTATGCACTCTCTTTTCCAGAAAGAAAAAGGAATAGTGTGGGATTATCAAGCCGATTATGATGGTAAGTTTTATATTTTATTATATAAAAACCCAAAGCAAACGAAGCTTTTAATTAAAGCTTTTTTTAATGATCCAACTGAAGTACCTAACTATCGTAAAGATGTAGACCAATATCCTATTGACGCTGCGTTAGAAAACGATATTGTAAATGCTGTAACTAACGAATTGATGAGACAAATGGTTCGTACAGCGGATGTAATTTCAGATTCTTTGGATACTGTTCCAAACAAACCAAATTAATTGAATGAAAATCGAAGACGTTATAGCTGCTGCTTGTGAAGAATTACAAGTTAGTTATTCTGAAAACGCTTTGTGGTTCAAGGTACTTATAAACCAAGTACTTAAGACATTCCGTTCCGGTAGTAACCTACGTTATTACTCAGTAACTGATGAAGTTATAGACTCGAGACTTCCATTACCTGAAGGGTGGGTAAAGATAAATGTAGTTCGTACTTGTGAAGGTGCACAATATTGTGAGCATTACGATTACGAAATTCAAAACGAGCATGTTATTTTTAACTCAGCTTTAGAAATTCCAAATGGTTCTAAGTTTGTAATTGAGTATAAAGGATTCCCAGTTGATCAGGCTGGTAACGTATATTTAAAAGATGAGTGGGAGAGAATGCTAGTTGCTTATATTGGCTGGAAGTACTCTCGTAGACATTTCGAGCGTTACGCACCTGTAATGGATAATTACAAGCGTGAATACCAACTTCAGCGAGGAGCTAACATGTAATTATGTCGCAGATTGTAAGATTACTTCAAAACGGTTTTATGGACAAGGATACTGACTTGCAGTTAGTATCTGGTGGTAATTATATAGATGCCCAAAATATTAGACACAGAGACGATACTGGTTTTAATATGACCGGTGTTACTCCTGTATCAGGCAACTCATTAAAAGTAACCATACCTGACCCAACTACATCTGTAGCAACTTGGAGGTTGTTTCTCGATGCCACTAACCCAAGTTTTGATGGAAGTATCACTGTGATTAACGGCACTGGTGCTATTGTTGGTACTCAGTCATTTGCTGGAAGTTTTGCTGCGACCAGCTTGATTATAGGTAGTGTTGACATTGTAAATGATCGTTTAGTTTTTGCTTCTCCTCACGGTCTTTCTAATGGTAATATAGTAACTTATTACAATCCATTCGGAACTCCAGCTGCACCGCTTGTCAACGGTCAAGCTTACTTCGTGAAAGTTGTTACATCTGTTTTGATTGAGCTTCACACAAATGCTGCACTGACTAGTTTAGTGAATCTTACAAGCGTTGGTTCTGGAACTCAAACAATATACTTGGCTCCGCTTACTTCACTGGTGTCTCAGGTTCAGACAATGTTAACAACGCTTAGTGCTACGTTTGCTTATTCTGCAGTTACTTACACTAGTGCTTCAACGGCTTATTTTGATGTTACTCATCCTACATTTGGTGACTTTGAAATACAAGAAAGCGGTAATGTAGTTGATTATTTAGTTCAAACTTCTGAGTATGTAAACTTTATTACTTCTCCTGCTAAGTTTAAAATAATTGGCATGGAGAGTGTTGGTAATGATACTATTGTATTTTCTACTACTGGTAATTTTTTGGCTTCTACTTTTAATACACCATATAGAAGTTTGTGTGAAATTGGTGTTGTTCAGTACAACAACGCTACTGATTCTTACACGTACACCAGATTACTTAGATCCAAGCAACTTAACTTTAATGTTGATTATCAGATTCAAGCCCAAGTAGAAAAACGTACACAAGATGTAAATATCTATTGGACTGATGGTGTAAATAAACCAAGAGCACTGAGTGTTCCATACCCTTATATTCAAGATGGGGTTCTGACATCAAACGGTGGAACAATTGACATTTCAAAAGTTGATAAAGAAACCACGCTGTTTGTTGATACCCCTTCAGCTACTATACAATATATTTCTACTGTAGAAGGTGGTGGTTCTCTTAAGTGTGGCAACAAACGCTACACTGGTCGTTTTGTAACTGATGATTTTGTTGGAACAGATTACTTGTACCCAACAGGGCCGCTTAACGTTTATAAAGCACCAACGATTATACCATCTCAGATCAAAGGCGATGAGCCGGGTACACTTACAAATAAAGCAATCAACCTGAGAATTAATAATATTCCTCCCGGTGAATTTGCATACTTTGAGTTAGTTGCTCTTGAGTACGAGGGAGAAACATTTACTGCTCAAATGGTACAACGGTATCGCTTGGGAAATGAAACTTCTCTCGATGTCTCTCATACCAATAATGGACAAGATAACTTTCCATTGTCAATACCCGAATTGTTGGCTTTGACTGCCAAGGTAACTAGAGTCAAGAGTTTACGTATAAATTCAAATCGTTTGTTTTTGGCAAACATTGACGAGCTAGTAGACGAGGACCTTACACTTTGGGCTCAGTCAATTACACACACGCTTGAACAACGAACAATCGCATCTGTTGGTAGGAGTAACCGTTTTGGTAAAAACGATTGCAACAAGACATTTCCAAACTACGAATTTGGAGAGTTTCAAGATCCTCAGAATGTTTTAAGTTATACTGGATACATGATGAACGACACATATCGTTTTGGTATTCAGGTTCAATGGAAGGAAACAGGCAAGTGGTCTTCACCGTATTGGATAGACGATATTCGTTTTGACACAACTGCTACCAATTGCACTACTCCAAACAGAAGAAGTGCAAACAATATAACTACAACAAATTTTACAAACTTAGATTCTACTTTAACTTATATCGTATACCCTAGTTTTGGAAATATAGACTTGAACTATCAGATCAATGGGCAACCGTTGTATCGACTGATTAAAGGTTACCGTATTGTTAGAGCAGATAGGATTCCCGAGGTTTTGGCTACTGGTATTTTAATTGGCGGTGTAGAAGATCACAATAGTATCGGAGCAAGGCACTTGATACCCTACCACAAAGATGTTGTAAGAACACCTGCGTTTACGTTTTCTACTTATCCTGCGAATTATTGCCGAAGAGATCACAGTACAAACTTCAGAGTAAACCCTTACCAGAATGACATTCAGCTTGGGGCTACCGATGCAGCAAGCTATGGTTACTTTCATTCTCCTGATTTTTATTTTAATCAGGGTGAGTATACGTTTGCTGCAGGTGACAAGCTAATGGTTCTGAGTGTTCCTGTACCTTATGATGAATATACTTTACAGGGCTTTAGTACAGGAGACTATGAATCAGTTTATCAGGAATATACTGGTTATTTTGATAACACCTTGCGTGCATACACTGCTGTAAATATTACAGATGCTAGAAACTTTAGAACTGGTGAAAACAGAGCTTGGGATGTCTTTGATAAAGTTAAAAATGGAATAAGTGTTCCACCAGAAGGACGTAGTTACGCTAACGTAAACCCTTTCTACAGTAACCAAAAAGCATGTACAGTTTTCAAGTTAGCAACTAACATACGTTCTGCTTTTCCGGGAGAAACAGGTTTGTTTGCAACAGGGTCAGGTACCTACGATAAAGAAGGTTTAGTTTATTGTCAGATATTTAGAGACAGAGGAAACACTGCAAAGTATCCTAGTGATAAAAAGCAAACCGTTTATGAAACCACAAATCATATAGTTATTTTGACTGGAAACGAGCGTGGGGTTCAGAATAACATAGCTGTATATGGAGGAGATGTCTTCACTCAAAAGAGTCACTTGAAGACACGGATGAGTACATACAACGAATTGCATTATGGGTTTGGTTTAGGATATTCATTCTACTCTCAGAACAGATCCAATACACAAATGTTCTACACATTGGAACACAACTTGGAACACGCTGGTCCGGGATATATTTATCCGCAGTACATGGAAACTACTGTTACAGGTTTGGCTGAAAGTGGGTACAAGCGAGCAGGTAATGCTTACATCAGAGATTGGTCTCCGACGTTCTCAGGTGTAACTACTTTAGGTTCTATCGTTGTAACTTATGTACAACTTGAACAGGGTACATGGGGAACAGGATTGTTGTATTGGCTAGAACAATGGCCAGAGGTAGACAATCAAAATAACTACGACTCTCAGTATAACATAATAGACAACGTGTTTACTGAAAATGGATATGATCCCGATTCTACTTGGGATGGTAAACGACCAGCTTCAATTCGTTGGTCTCAAGTTAAAAGTACAGGTTCAGAAAAAGATAACTACAGAGTTTTCAAACCGATTGATGTAGTTGACTTAGACATGAACCAAGGAGAAATTGTTGAACTAGAATCTGTTAACGGTAACTTATATAGTTTACAACCTAATTCATTCACTCGCCACTATGTTGGCGATTCTCAGATGTTGATGACTGACCAAGGAACAGAGATTGTTCTTGGTTCCGGTGGAGTTCTGACAAACAAAGGACAGCAGTTAAGTAGCTTCGGAGCCACAAATAAAACTGCTGTTACAAAAGGTAAGACTTTCAGCGGTGATGAGAATTTATACTGGTACAACTCAGAAACTAAAAAGATAGTTCGATTTGGCGGAGATGGAACGAGAGTTCTTTCAGATAAAGGGTTGATGTCATTCTTGATAAATAACACAGCTTGGCATACAGATGCGTTGAGAGTTATTTCTGGACAAGGTGTTACAGCTGGTTATAATCAAAGATTCTACGAGGCTATGTTTACGTTCAAAGCTGTAGATCCAACTATTCAAGAGTTTCAGAAATTTACAGATACCACTTATAGTACCTATGTACAATATCCTCAGAATACACTGGTAGTAGTTAGTCATCAAGGAGATGTAACTAACTTTAATTACTACCTTGAAGATGATACAGCTGATAGACATATATCAGGTGTACCTTTTATTTACCGTAAGAAAAATACTGCAACTGATACTGCTAACACGGTTCCTTATTTTGGACCTAGTTGGTCAAATAACTGGGATAAGTTGACTCCAGACACTCACCCACAGTACTATAAGATATTTACTCTTGTTTATGACGAAGTAAAGAATGGGTTTATTTGTTTCCATAGTATGTGGCCAAACATTATGGCTACACGTGGCAACACTGTATATACCACAAAGCCAAATGAGCAGAATAAAATATATGTTCATAATACAGGAAACTATAATACTTTCTACGATACTCAGTACAATGGTCACATTGAAGGCGTAGTTAATATTGATCCTAACTTGAGCAAAACATTTGAAGCAGTTCAGGTGGTAAGTGATACAACTCCTGATAGACTTGATTTTGCTACACGTGATCACATTTCATTTTTAACCAGTGCTGAGTTTGAAGAGTTAGAAGACTTCTATTATGCTCCTGTTAAAAATGATTCCACTGGCACAGGAGTAAACTCTGGAGATACCTCAAGACTATGGGGCAGGTATCTAAAAGTTAAGATGCGTTTCGCACCTAATTTATTTCAAAAGTTAATAAATTACGTGGTTAAGTACAGGGCAAATCCTAGGTTGTATAATAGGTAAAAAAAACTAAATTTGTATTATGTTGACAGGAGCTGAAATGCAGTTACTCGCACAAGTTGCAGGATCTTCGGGAGGAAGTAGTGGTGGTAGTGGTGGTAGTGGTGGTAGTGGCGGTGGCGGAAATTCATTAGACACCTTAAAAATGGTCGGTCGATCCGCTGGTGTAATTGGAGGTGCAATTCAAATGATAGTCGGGTTAAATCAGTTACGAAAAGCAAAAAAACTTCCTTTTCCTGATTATACTTCTGGCATGCAGTACGCTAACGAAAACATGGAAATGTATCGTAAGCAATATCAACAAGGTTTGGGTGAAGATGAGCTTGGGGGTATCAGAAAAGAAACAGCTTCTCAAACAGCAAAGACTCTTAGAAATTTATCAGAAACAACTCCGCAGTTTGCAGGACAGGCAGCTTCTCGTATGGGAGCTTTAGATAGACTTTCTACAGAAGCAAGTTTAGGTAGAATGAACGAATCAGTAAAACAAAATGCGTTGTCAGGTATGGCTCGAAGTGCTGGTGAAATCAGCGAGATTCAGCAACGCCAAGTAGGTGCTCAGAGAGCATATAAAATGATGGCTCAACAAGCAGCTGGTCAGGCAATTGCCAGAGGCTCTGAGAATTTAGTACAAGGAATTGAATATTTATCACAATAAAAATGGCAGTCGAAGAAGCAGCAAAACCTCAAGGTAGTCCGGGTTTTCCTAGTGGAACATCTACTAGTAGTTCTAGCAGTGGTTCTAGTAGCAGTTCTGATGTAAACTATGTTGCAGGCTATGGTTCTGCAGGAATGGGTGTATTGCAGATGGCAGTTGGAATGTCTCAGTTGAGAAGAGCTAATCGTTTGCCTTTTCCGGGATATTTAGCAACCAAAGGTCCGTATGCAGAAATGGCTACATTATATGATCGCAACATACGCATGGGGGTCGGAAGCGAACAACGAGGCATAATGCAAACCCAAAACGATATACGAATGGCTCAGCAGCTAAATGCAATAGCTCAAGGTTCACCTCAAGCTTCTGCAGCATTTGGTCGTACAGCAGCGTTAAATAGAACAGGTGGAACAATGCAAGTAGCTCAAGCTGATTTTGCTGCAAGGCAAGCTGGAATGAGTGGAAAAGAACGTATGAATGCAGCAATGAGTTTGATTCTTCAGAAAGATATCAAAGCTGCCAGAGATTATAGAATAGACGCAGAGCAAGCTGCCGGTGCAGCCATCGCTCGTGGTAGTACAAACATTGCGGAGTCTCTTGCAAACATGCAAACAAAAGATTCTTCATCTTCAAAAGAAGCATAATTATGTCATCAGCATTTTCATTAGGAGCAGCTATAGGAGCAACTGGAAAATTTCCAAAGTTGAAAGTTAACACTGTAGATGAAGCAGGGTTAGATAGAAAGTCTAAAGAGCTTGCTGCTATACGCAGTAGAATAACTACTGACCAGAATAAATTTCACAACGCTTTTCTTGAAGAAGAAGCTCAAGAAACTGCAGAGACAATACAAACATTATTGACCAACGAAAATAGTAAAAATCCAAATGTTATAAGTGAGGCTTATAATGCAGAAATAAAGTTGGGTAAAAATAGATCGTTTCGTAGAAATAGTTCAAATGCACTTTTTGATATTCAGAAAAACTATGAAGATGCTGAAACAAGAGTGAATGATTATTTTATAACTCCCAGTATTACAAAAACTTATAATATTATAAAAAATGCTAAAAGCAAAGATGAAATAAGACAAAAATTAGCTGAAGATCCTAGCATATTCAAAGATGGTTATGTTTCTATAGATCCAAATAATCCAGCAGCATTGCCTACAGTTTTATTTCATAATGAGTTTGACTTTGCGAAAGAAATGAGTCGACGACTAAAGCTTAGTGAGCATGGCGTATTAATAAATGAAAAAACCAAGACAACTGATAAAACAAATAATATATCACGTTATTTCAGTATCCCAAAAGATAAAGCTGAAGCTGAATTTTTACGTACCACAAACCCAAATATCAAAGTTGAAGATAATGCGTTTGATTTAGGTAAAACTTGGTTTTCACAAAACCCTACCGCACAATTACAATACAGAGCTTTGCTTGCTCAGCAAGGAGACCAAAATGCATTAGATAAAGATCAAGTAAATTTTGATGAACTTTATAAAAGATTTTATAAAGATAATGTTCTCCCTAACATTCCAGCTAAGTATGAAAACAGCGATAGGGTATTTACACGCATTAGTGTTTCTTCAAATTTTGGGGATGAGGTAGCTCCTACTAGTTTTTCAATTAGCCCTCTTACTACTAACTATGCTGGATTTAATAATGGATTGAGAAGTGATACTTCAGTAGTTGTATCCAAAGAACCCGGTGGGGCAGTAGTTTCAGTTCCTACCAATAGGTTTATGGTTAACATGAATACAGGAAAACCTCAGTTTGAAACTACAACTCAAAAAGATTTCTATGTTAGTACAATTGCAGTTTTTCCTACAGTTATAGTAATGGATGAAGCTACAAACTTACCGTATGCTAAGCCAGTTACGGAAGCACAGGTAGCAGCCCTTAAAGCTAGGGGTGAAAAAATTATGATGTTACCATTCGCAATCGGTAATACGCAAAGTTTTTCTAGTCCATCCATTCCTGAATTTGGTAAGACAGGCTACTTAATTCCTTTGTTTGAACCTGACGCAAATGGAAGATGGGTAGTACCAAAAGACGCTCGCCAAAAGAAAACTGTAAGGGGTTCAAGATTGCTATCTGCTATTACAAGTAGATCAAACTGGGATAAACAAACTCAAGCAAATTGGGATGAAGCATATTTTACTTTCATGCAGGCTGTACAAGACCAAAATGATGTAACAGGCAAAACTGCTCCTGCTGCTAAACCTGCTGCTAAACCTGCTGCTAAACCTGCTGCTAAACCAGCTCCTAAAAAGTAAAATACTTATGAAATAGTTTTATCTTCAGTCATTATATTTGTATTATGGCTGAAGATCAAAACAAATCAAAACCTACTCCTAGAATAGGCAATAGCAGTGTACCTACCACTGAGCCAAAAATAAACGGATTGGGTTTTACATATGATGAGGCAACTGATGAAGTAACTCCAGTTGAAAGTACACCAAAGCCAACCCCAAAATCTCTTGGTGGAAATATTCCAGCACCTAAGCCTAAACCCTCATTGTCGCCCTCAATGCAGGTACCAGCACCTAAGCCTAAACCTACTTTTGGTAGTGCGGAAGTAGCTACAGAAGGTGCGAAAGCAGGAGTTGAGAAGTTGACTCCAGCTCAAAAACAGCAATTAAAAGTTTCTTCTGAAAGAGCCATTCAGCAAGCAAACGTGTCTTTGAAAAAAGCCGAGCAGAGAAAAGATGAATTAGACAAAATTATGGGCAAGAGAGTTGACTCAGATAACTTATTTCTTGCAGCAAAAGATGAAACTGGCAAAGTTGTCGTTGGACGCACTGTAGTAAAAACACCTGAAGAATTAGAATCACTGCTTCAAGACCCATACGAGAGATCGGTATTTTATAATGAACAGCGAGGAAAGCTTGCTCAATATTTTTACATTAGAGATGCCAAAGATTTTGATAACGTTTTATCAGGGGGGTTATCAGAATATGAAAAATACCAATACACTAAAAACGGAAAGCCTACAATCTTTTCTCCTGTATTTAATAGACAAACGGTCGCTGCAAACCAGCCCGGTTACAAACCTCAGTTTGATCAGTTTGCTCCCGACCCAGTTGCTGAAGCATACGCCATTCCTCAAAAGCGTTACGAGGCAAATCAAAACTACACTAAACTTCAGAACAATAAATTAAACGTTGATGCATATGGTCAGCCTTTTAAAACTCAAGAAGATTTTTATGATTATTTAATTGACCCAGTTAACAGAGACGCATACTCACGAAAATACAGCAAAGCATTAAAAGAAATCGGTATAACAAGTGTAAACGATATCTTAAACTCAGTTGTTCTTAACGAAACTACTTTTGGAGCAGAACTTGCTAGGCAGAAAGAGTATCGTACAATGCGTGTAGCTAAAGGTGAATCACTTGTTGAGAACGGAATTATTGGCAAAAGCGGAACAGTATACGATGAAAACGAAAACTCAACAGCTTTATCAAATATATCTGAATTAGATTTAGGTAGAGTTTTGTATGAGTACGATTTAGGAAATAACATTGGCATAGATATTCCTAATGCCAAGGATAGAACGTTCAATGATTTAAACCGTGATGGCTTAGTGGACATGTTGACTAAAGCTGGTTTATCTGAGGATGAAATTGATGAAGTATTTGTTAAGTATAAGATGGCGTATGAGAGATCACTTGGTGAAAAAGAATATGAATCTCGACGCAAATCTTTAGGTTATACGACTGATGCGTTTGGTAACAAGTTATCTCGTTTTGATTTGAATTTTGAAGCAAGAGCAAAAGGAGAACTATCAGCTGAAGAACAAAAAATTGCTAAGCTTTATGATCAGATTGATGCGATTTATGCGATAGCTGAAAAACCTAAAACTGCTACCGAAAAACAATACTATGGTAAATTCAAACTAACAGCTGAACAGACAAAACAAGTTACTGATTTACGTGCTCAGATTGAACAGTTAAAAGGTCAGGCTGGATTTTTTGGCCTTAATAATTTATCACCTCAAGAGTTTTTCGATTCAGATGGTAATCGATTAGAAGGAGAAGATAAAGATCAAGCTCAGGTTGTATATTCTAATACGTTAAATGCAGAAAAGAAAACTGACAGAGCGATACTAAAAGAAAAGCGAAATGTTTTATATGTTCAGTTAGATGGACTAGAAAAGAAACTTAAAGAATATAAATCAACTCGTTTCAATAAAAATGTTGTTTTACCAGAAGGATATGACCCAGAAGAATTAGATGAGCGATACAATGCAGCTCGAGATAAAGAAATGCCTTACTTAGCAAAAGTTGGATCTATGATTACATCTTTTGGAGGAGGCGGTGATATAGTTTTCACTGATCAAATGAAAGCCAACTTTATCTATGAAAGAAATTTAAAAGATAAAATCATAGAAAAAAAGGCACAGATCAGAGCAGCTAACCAAATTATTTATACCAACACCGACCTTACTAAGGTTGATGGCAAAGGTGTAGGTTCAAACTTTGTAAATAAGTTCACCAAGGATGTTACAGAATCATTTACTGGAGGCACATATTTAACACCATCAGAAGAAGTTATAGCAGCTTCTGATTTCTTACAACAGAGTGGGCAGTATGTCAATCCTGAAGTAGTTAACTCAATTGAAACAATTTACGAGGATAAAGCTTTAGGTGAGGGCATTTTAAATACAATGGGAGTTGTGCTGCAAATGGGCTTGATGCAGAAACCCATGACCGGTGGCATGACTAAACTGTTTACTAGTCAAACGGCTCTTACTGCTCGTGCTTATATGGCAAACCGTTACGGTAGAACAGGTATTGCAACATTCAACTTGATTGAAAAAGCTGCGACTACTTACGGAAAGCAAGCTTTGTTATTTGAGGCCGTAGGTCAAGATGGATCAATGGGTGCAGCTGAAGAGCTGGGTAATCAAGTTTACGATAAAGTTACAGGTACTTTAGGCTTAGGAAGATTTGTTCCAGCCAATCTAATTGGTAAATTGATGACTGTTTTTGGTAGAACGATATCAGGGGCAGCTGGTTCATTTACTGAGGAAAGTTTTGCAAATGTATGGGCTGAATTTAAAAGTAATGGCTTTGATATTAGAGAAGCTGTTGAAAACGCATATGGCAAAACTGAAGATGAAAGGTTGTTGAATTTACGGATGACAGCATTTACCTGTATTGTATTTTCAGCAGGAAATCTTTCTAACTTAGGTATTTTATTCAAAACACGTCAAGCGTTTAGTGATTATTTACAGAATACTTATGGAAACGATGTAAGTGAATTTGACAGCGAAATCTTAACCATTCTCGATAGCACTATTAAAAATACAAGAGGGGCGAAAGGAGATACACCTGATGAACCTGAGTTTGCTACCGCAACTGCGACAGCAGTTGAAAATGGTACCAACGAAACAAAATCAGCTGTTGAGGATCAGATGGTAATGAGCACAGGACCTGTGGAATCAGATCAAAACACATCCACCAACACCTTTACAAGTTCAGGTGTCGGAAACGAAGGAGTGCAAGTTGAAAGAAGAACTGGAAACATGGGAGAAGAATTCTATGTTAGCAGTGAAAACGGTGTAGTAGACAACAAGGTTGTTTATCGCTACAACATGGAGACTGGTCAGTTAGAAGCACAGGGTCTTACCAGTACCACAGATGAATTTGTTCCCCTTAACGATAAATCTCGTCAGTTTGTAGAAGATCAGTCTAAGAAGTACGGTATTGTTTCAAAAGAAAAAGTTGAAAACATTGCCATTAAAAACTTAGATTCTCGTAGAGCCTCTCAAGAAAAAATAGAAAACGGTCAAGAGAATCAAGACAATACTGTTTTATATCAAAGCAAAAATAAAACTAGCAAGCGTAAAGAAAAACGCATGAGTCAAGCTGAGGCTAGTGCAAGAGCACGTTACCAGCCTAGTTGGAATGAGAGTGCTCAGCAGAGAGTTGGTTTGTTTACTGGTATCGCTAGCGAAGTAAGTTCAGAAGACGATGCAATAAAAGAAGCTGTATCTGAAATGAGCAAAGGCTTCGGAGTTAAGATGAAGATTAACTTGGTATCTTTCTTCAAAGATGGAGCTGCAGTTATAACAGACGTGGCTCGTAAAAAGTTTGCTCACGTTTCAGATTACATGGCTCCTTTGTTTAGAGATTTTGATAATCAATTCTTTAATACTCAGACTGATGAGCAAACAGGCCAAACAACAAGACAACGTCAGCAAGATAATACTACAGATAAAGTTAGAGAGGCGGTTGCCAGAAACACTTTGTTTGAACAGGTGTTCGGTAAACTAGTTGCTGAAGGCAAGATGACTAAAGAAGATGCAATTGACAACTTCATAATCAACTTGATGCAGAACAGTACCAATAAAGTAAAAGAGATTTTCGGAAACGATAAAGCAGGAATAGAAAGTTTTCAGAAACTTAGAAAAGACTTTAACAATTTTGTTGCAGTAAAATATACAGGGGCAAATACCTTTAGCACAACTAATGCTTTTGTACGTAATACTCCTATGAGTAATACTACTTCAAAGAATCGTGCAGCTGATTTAAAGAAACAAGCTGCTGAAGTAGCTCAGTTAAATGAGAAACGGAGAAAGACTGCAAACGTTTTATCTAATACACAAAAACAAGGGGCATTTATAGAAGACAAACAAGTTGATGCTGCAATGTTTTTGGATGGTGATTTGAACGCTGAGGATTTTCTTCAGAACATTGGAGTAGAAACCAAAGCAAACGAAACCCAAGATCAAGTTCAGGATAAAGCTAAGAAGCAAGCTGAAAAACTTATTGATTACGCAAAGTATACTGAAGGCAAACGACTTGTTGCAGAGAATGATGCTACTCGTGAAAAATACAGAAAGCAATTAAACAAGAAATTTAAAGATGACTGGGGCTTAAAAGCTTCATTCAAGACTAGATTCCGATGGAAGAAAATGCGTGAGCAAAGAACAGGATCTGCTGATATGGCTCTTCGCATATTTGAAAACAAGGCAACTCGTATGGGCATAACTCTTCAGGAGTTCATGGATACTCGTATTGAAATGCTGAAGAGAACAGAACAGCAATTCCAAGATTGGCTAAAGATGTCACCAAACTTGGTTCCGTTGTTTCAGAATGCAGCTAATTTAAACCCAGAAGAGATTTATCCAAACGTCAATAAAGCAAAGGAGTTAAAAGAAAAGAACTATCCACTTGAGAAGATTACACTCATGACCGGTGTAGTACTTAATGAAGCCGGAGTTCCTGTAGCGTTTGATCCAAAATTTGTAGCTGATGTTCAAACGACTAATGAAGTATACAAGGGTATTTTTAATTCTTTTAAGAAAATAAAAGCTCAGCCAAAATTTACGTTTAAATTTTTTGGCAAAAGAACAGATACTCCAGAATTAACTTCTGTAATTGACATTAGAAAGTTATTTACTCTTGCTGGAAATAAAGAATTGTATAATTTATATCCTGATTTAGGACTAGTAAGCATTCGTACAGTTGTTGATGCAAATCTCCCAGCAGTTTCCTTTAGACCAAATTACATGTATGATAGCGGAGGTGACGCTAAAAAAGGACAAAAACCGGGAGAAATTGTAATAAATTTACAGAAGTATGAAGCGGAGGCAGTGAGTAATTTATTGCAAAATTATAATAAGTTATTTACTAAAAATATTTTACCTCAATTACAACAGGCTTTAAGACAAGCTGTTCAACACATTGAAGGAGAGTTGCCTGAATCTACAATAGATTTTGCAACTCCTACAGCAGTGAGAACTAAATTGTTAGAACTCCGTGGCAAAAAACTCATTGATGAGAATACCGAGAAATTAGTAAATGATATTGTTGATTTTTACATTGACAAAAACTTATTTCAGTTTACTAGTTACAAAAGTGTGTTTACTGATATATCTAGAGTATTGTTTTCAGCTAACACAGAAAAAGGTGTAAAGAAAATTGTCGAATTGATTTCTAATACTTATGATTTAAGCGTTTCGGATTCTCAGACTCTTGAAAGTATCTACAATAACTATATGAATTCATATGGTGAAGGAGATGCAAATAAGTCAAAGAGTTTACACAACGCATTTCTTGTTTCCAAAAGCCTTGCAGGTTTAAACAACGAAGAGTTAATTGTAGCGGATGTAACTGAATTAAAATTCATTAAAGCCAAAGCATCAAAGCCAATTCAAAAACAACTTGAAACAGCTAAAACAAACTACGAGTTAGTTTTAGAACAACAGAAGTTAATATTTGAAAGTTACGCTGACATACTCAAGCAATTTGACCTTAGTGATGATAATCACGCAGTCGATGTTGTTGCTGGTGTTATTGAAAGTGAAATAATGTATGGAAGTGGAATTGGTAGTCGATCACTTGAAACTGCGTTGCAATCATTTAGGTTTGTAGCTGAGTCCATTACTGAGATCAAAAGGGCTTTAAACGATAATGAAGTAGTTCCTAGTTCACTTATTAGTGATTTAGAATTTGAATTTACTAGTTCAAAATTTGCTGAGGCTATACAGTTTCTTTATAGTCTTGACTCGGATACTAAAATTACTTTGGATGATGGATCAGAATTACAAGTTTTTACTAGTGAACAAGAGTTTTTAGATTTTGTGCAGGTTGATCAAGGTATAATGATTGATGATCCGGTGGCTATAGACAGTGGGGTAAGTGAAATGATACCTAAATTTATTAAGGCTGGAAAACTCAAAACAAATTTAAAAACTGAAGTTACAGAACTTGAAAATATTACTGACGCAGAAGCACGAGAATCTTTTTATGACATGTTTCCGGGTATACAAAATTATATGGGGGGCATATATGATCCATATAAATCACCTTCGGATTTTACAAAATCAGAACTACAAAAAGAACTTGTTGATTCTGGTTTGATAAAGCAAGAAACATTTGATAAAATTTACGCTGACTATGAGGCAAACCCAGAAAAATTCACAGGATCTGTTGCGTCTAATTTTATAGAGCCAACTGCTCCTTTGACTGTTGAGGAACAACAGCAGTTGTCTGAGTTTTTAAAAATTCAAGAATTAGTTGAAGACAGTTTCAGTACGTCTTTTTATTCTGGGGCAGCTTACGCAACTTCAAAAGTACTTGCACAAAGTAAAGGAAAAATTACAGTAGAAAGTTTAAAGTCTCTATTAATTAAAAATGGAGCAAAAGAAGTTGAATTGAATTGGCTAGGTTTTGATGATTTCATTAGTCAGTATGATACAACTGTACCTGCTTCAGATTTAAAAACATGGTCTGAAAATATTCCACAGCTTTTTTCTTATGACAGGGATAGTTTAAATCAATCCAGAACAGTGGATGAAGTAGTTTACTTAGGTAATGATAATTTTATAGAAAGACCAGATAGCATTGGGGATTTTGTAAGAACAACTGCTAAAAAACTAGATACAACATTTACTGGAAAAAAGGTTTCTTTTGTAATTAAACGTAGTGATGGTACTAGTCGATTTGTTGATTTAACACAAATAGCTGATGAAACTTTAGATTTATATGAATCATATATCGGCAAAGAAAAATATCCTCAGTTTAAAGAAACATTTGAAAAATTAAAAAAATACCAAGGTGTACAAATCACAGCTGAAAATATAGAAGAAATCAAAACACTTTTAAAATTACATTTTGAAGCAAGTGATGAAATTATTCGGCAGGAACGAGTAGAAGGATTTGAACAGTTTAAAAGTACAATTGGTCAGCCTTTAGGACAATCTTATAAAGAACACTTACTTGGATTTCCATTTTCTAGCAATAGACTATTACAGTCTTATGATGAGAAAATTTTAGAAAAGCTAGAACAGCTGACTAAAGAAAAAGATTTTGCAGGTAACTATGGTACCTTAGACAAATTGCAAAATGAAATAACACAGTTGGTTAAGGAAAGAAATGATTTAGCTAAAAATTATTTTGATGAAAGTCACTTTAGTGCAATTCCAAATGAAGTTGCAATGCACATGAGAACAGAGATTGTAGTCAATGAAAATGGTGAAAGAATGCTTCACGTCATAGAAATACAGTCAGATAAAGCTCAAAATTTTAGAACATTAACATTAGCGGAAATTAAGAAGCAGTATCCTGTAGAAAGTGAGTTTGAGCAAAGAATTATTCAGGTACAGTCAACCAAAGAAAACAAAAACATTACACGAGAAGAACTGAAAGAAAAGTTAAAACAATTAGAAGATCAAGATCCTACGGCTAACGATTTTAATCTATCATTTAATAATTATTTTTTAAAACAAGAAGCAATAAAAGATGCAAAAAACACTTTTAAAAAGACCAGTCCTATAATTGAAACTGAGCAGTTTGTAAGCATTGGAATAAAACACGCATTGAAAATAGCCAGTGACTATGGTGTCAAGAAAATAGTTTTTAGTAATGGGGCTTCAATTGGAGCGGCTGTGGCAGGAAATCAAACAGGTGATAAAACAAGTGGGTTAAACAAACTTTACAATGAAACCATACCAAACAAAGCAAAAAAACTTGCAAAAGCCTATGGATTTACTACAGGTACGACTAAATTAAATCTAACTTCGTTTGGTAGAGTTGATGAAGTGGCAAAACCGGATGAGTTTGAGTTTACATTAGATCCTACAGAATATCCATCTTATGTTGATACATTAGGTAACAGTGTTGTAAACACAGGAAAACTATTGACAAGGTTGGATGTGGATGAGGAGTTTTTAAATTATGTTGCTCTTGAAACAACTGGTGAAAGTTTTGTTCCCGGAAATGAATTCTTTACACTTGAACTCACTGACGAAACATTTGAAGCGGTTGCAGGAGGAATGGCTTTGTTCCAACAGGATATGCATGGGGCACATGGAGCAACTGTCAAAACTGATCAAGGTAAGTTTATCATCTTTGCCTTAACAAATCCAAACATTACAACTGCCATGCATGAATTGGCACACGTTTGGGAAGATAGTTTAACTGCTACTGAAAAGAAAGCATTCTTAAAAGAAGTCGGACACGACAAGTGGACTAGAGCAACTTCTGAAGCTTTTGCTAGACATTTTGAAAAATATCTTGCAGATGGTAAAGCACCTACTTCCTCATTGGCTAACTTGTTTGCTAATTTTAAAAAGTGGTTCTTGCAAGTTTACGGAGGTATTATTGGTACTCCTATTGAGATGAAAGTCAGCGAACCTATGCGTAAGTTGTATGACTCTATGCTCGGTGAGACTCAAGTGAAAGGGGTTCAGATGAAGAAAACTCCTAATGTAATTGAAGACATTGGAAACTTTATCAAAGACATCAAAGCAAATCCTCAGTTTGAAGAAATCACAGATGATGAGTTATATACTTCTTTGATTCGCAGTGGCTTTGAACCACAGGATGTACAGGATTACTTCTCTCTAAAGCAAAGAGCAAACATTGAAAAGCAACAGCAGAGAGGCGGCATATTCAAAGAAGAAGCTGACGCTATGGAAAATGAGGCAGAGGCAATGCGTGTGGTTCGTGATAAAAAAGAATTGCTAGATGCAATTGATAATATTGATCCAAATGATTATCCTCCAATACTTGAGGCGTTGTTCACAACCGTTGACAATGGAGACGTTCCCTTAGCTAAGGCAATCATGGACTTGATTGCAGCTAAACAAAACGGAGGTGACCCTAAGATGATTCACGAACAATACAGCAAGATATTAAAAGCTGGTACTGGTATAGGTAGAATGCTTCAGTTATTTAAACAGTTGAGCAAAGAAACTTACTTAAGTGGAGCTGAGGCAATGTTTAGAAGAAACGAAAAGCAAGGTTTAAATATCCCACAGGGAGCTAAAACTAAAATTCGTGATCTTGCAAACGAGTTAGACAAATTAAAAGATTTGTACAAGGAAAGTAGAAACCTAGCGGAAACAGATCCATATGGCACATCTAAAATCGATCCATCTAAAACTAATCTTCAATACCACTTAGACTTGTACGAGCAACTACAAGGGGCTCAGAAACGCTACATTGATGCAAGAGCACCTTATGAAGGAGACAACTCTTTGACTGATATGTACCGTAGTTTCATCAAGGGTGGTTTGATGACTCCGGGATCTATGTCAGTAAACGCTCTGTCTAACATCACTAAGTATTTAACTGATTTGTTTGTATCCCCAGTTAGAAGTGGCATCAGTTTGATTTCAAATAAACTTGGCATCACTGATAGTCAGTATACTAAAACAGGCTGGAGAGACTTTGGAGCAGGTAACCGATATGGTATACCAATGGGGTTAAAGAAAGCAGCAAAAATCTTAAGAGATGGAACTGTTACTCAAGCATATCAAACTCCAGATGCTTACGTACAAGGCTTTAATTTCTACAAGTCATTGCAGAAATTTGTAGGTTTGAAAATAGATCAGTACCGTATCAAAGCTGGCATGCTTGACATGACTACTGAAGAGTTAGCAGAAAAACATGGCTTTGCTATCACAAACGAAGGTAAAATATCTTCTAAACAGCAGGCTATTGCTTTGTTGCAAGGTACCTTTGGGTTTGTACCTGACGTTGTATTCCGTGTAATGGGGGCAACTGATGCAGTGTTTAGAGATTTTGCATATTTTTCTTCGGTTTCAGAACAGTTTAAGTTTACAGCTGAGCATGAAAGATATAAAAAAGCTATTGACGCAGCAAAATCTAGCGATGAGAGAAATAGATTAAAGAAAGAATACGAAGCAATTAGAAAAGCATACATCATTGTAAACTCTGATTATAAGAATTCCGCAGCTCAAGAAGAAGCTATGCGATATGTTTACAACAATGATAATGCTGTTAGTGATGTAATTGCTCGTGTACAAAATATCACACGTGAGACCGATGATGGTTTTTCTATTCCGGCTAAAATTTCTCGTATTGCTGGAACAAGTATTATTCCGTTTAGTAGAATACCTAGTAATTACGCAGTTGAATTATTAGAATTCTTTATACCTGAATACGCATTAGTTAAAATTGGTATCATTGGCGGTGCAAGAGCAGTGCGTAGATCGCAGCGAGCTGCAAAGGGAGAACTGTCTGCAGCTGATTCATTTAATCAACGTAGAGCTGATGCAAGAGATGCAGATCGTATTTTAGCTCGAGCTTTGATTGGAACAGGAATACAGTTTATAGCTTTACAAGCAGTTAAAGCAGGGTGCGTAAGTGGGGCACCTGATGATGAGGGAGAAGATAAAAAACAAAGTCAATCTTTTTCATATAGTTTAGAAAGGCCATACTCAATTAACCTTACTCTTTTGAAAGACAGATTTATGTCCATGGTTGATTCTGAATACAAATCAAAAAGACCAAATAATTTGTGGAATAAAGAAAAAGATTTAATTATATCTTATAAATCACTTGGTTTGTTTGGTGCAGCTTTGTACTTCCAATTTAAAGAAAATAAGTTAGCTTTAGACAAACAGAACAAATTCGTAAACCGTGGAGCTTTGGAAGAAGCAGCCGATGAGTTTGGTTTAAACTTGTTTGGTAATATGAATTCCGCAGGAAAATATATTATCGACCAAACGTTTGTTCGTGGTATTTTAAGTGTAGCGAAAGCAGTTACAGATGAAGATGAAAATAGATTACCCACATTCTTTGCTGAGATAGTTGGAACCATGGCTTCTGGTTTAGTACCTAACTCTTTATCTTGGATTGATAAATGGAGAAGAGATTATGTAGTAGACTATGATTTCAGAGAATCACCTCCAATTAAAATGTTTGGTATTAAGGTAGAAGATCCTCAAGCAACATTGTTTTGGATGAAGTTGGGTACAAAACTTGCTGAACGTTGGCCTTGGAAGTCTATTCCCGGACATTACGTAGACTTACCATTTGTAGAAATTGAAATGGATAAGTTTCCTGTAAAAGTAGATAACTTCGGTAAAGATGTAGCAATCACCCCTGTTGGAAGTAGTAATTTTGGCAAGTGGATGTACAACACATTTGATGTGTTACAGGTAAGTAGAATTGTTGCCGGATACAATATACCAGATTGGGAAGCGTTAGTATACTTGGCAGTTAAAAAAGGAGATGCGTGGGATGCTTTACCTGCTGCTATTCCTAGAAATATAGAAACTCCATTTGGTGCGTATAAATTTGCACCTGAAGAGTACAACAATTTACTTAGATACAACGCCATGTTACGAAGGCAGTTAGTTCAAGAGTATTTAATTGATACCGGAGAGTATAAAAAATACATTGAAATTAACTCTGAAATGAACTATGACCCAGCTACGAAAAAGCCAATCGCAGGATTAAAAAATCCAAATCTTTTACTGGGTTATGAGCAGTTAGGTAAAATTCTCAAAGACATATACCACGTAGCAGATGCAATGACTAATATCGCTAACTACACTTTCATGGATTTTGAACGTAGAAAACTGTATAACGAAGATCGTGAAAAGTATATAGAGTTAATTGCCAGAGAAGCTTTGTCTCCTATGGGTCAATTCCAAAAAGAAGTTTATGGAAACCAAGAGCATGGTGGCAATAATTTAGTTCAAACTGAAAAACAAACTAATCCTTTGTTAAACATAAACTATGAAATGATTAAAGACCCACAGAGATTCAAGAAGTATTCTAAGGGTGCGATAAAATTATTTTTACAGTTCCAAGGTGATCCTCAAACAGCCATTCAAACTGCTAAAAATCAACAGGTAGAAACTTTAAAAGATGATTCTACGATAATGCTAGGACCAGACTTAGATATTGTTCCACTTGACCAAGAGAAAAAGTCGACACCTGTTGCTGAGGCAATTAAAAAGCAACAGCAGAAAGCCAAACCAAAAAATTCTACAATTGATCTTGGCGATGGGTTAATCCTTGTACCACTTGAGTAATTTTATGAAAAATAATTATTAATTTTGAACTATGCCACTTAATGTTAAACTTGATGTTGTAAACGGTCAGTACACAATGCTATTGAGCGATGTGACTGGCGATTACAATGCTACGACCAACCCTGAAGGATGGGGTGGTGCTGGAGGTAATGCAACACGAGCTTCCGTTAGTGCTATAGCCTGTACGGTAAAGAGACCGGGTCAAACAGTTGCTGACACCATTACCGGGTTGTATACGTCAACTTTTTGGACTGCTGCGTACAGACAAGTTGATATCTTTACTCAGTTACCAACAGTTCCAGATGGGTTGTACGAAGTAGTTACTACTTTTACAGCTAGTCCAACGGCTATTCCAGCTGAGACTTTTTACTTCCTGAGATATGAAGCAGCTAAAGCTACTTTAGCTCAGCTAGCCTTGCAAAACAATGTAAATTTTGAAGAGTTGAAATTCATCTACGACAAAATGGTTCTAGCTGAAGATTCGCAGCAATGGACATTGGCTCAAACTTTATTGGGGGAGTTTAATGATTTGGTTGCTGGCTGTGGAAACACAGGGTTGTCTGGAAGTTGTGGTTGCTAATGGCACTTACTGCATTACAAATCGAAGGGTTAGTTAAGTCTAAAATATTCTTAACTAAATTTATTGGTACCAGTGAACTTGCACTGCAGGAATCTGCTAAGTACGATGTTCCTTGTGAGGGTAAAATTAAAAATCAAAAGGATGCTTTGAAGTATCTTTTTGCCATTGACCACGCTGGTTATTTAACTTCAGATGAAGTAAATCAACTTTTAGGTTTATCTGCTGGAGTTTGTGGAGTAAATCCAGTTGTCACAACTGCAGAGTACAATAACTTTGTTTTGAGTGTGACAGGTCAAGAGTATTTGGTTGACGGTGATGGAGATGGAACCCCTGATGTTGGAACTGGTGGCGGTGAAGTAATCCCTGACCCAGAAGAAGGCGGTGGAGAAGGAGGTGGAGGAGGAATAGAACCTCCGATCATTGATACCGATGGTGATACTATTCCTGACTCTGTTGAAGGGGTTGGAGATGCAGATGGCGATACCATTCCGAACTACTTGGATTGGGATTCAGATGGAGACGGTATACCTGATAACCTTGAGGCTGGTCCAGACCCTAGCAATCCGATAGATACTGATGGCGATGGAATACCCGATTATTTAGATGCTGGAGGAACCTAAAATAATATATTATGAACTATACTAGAGAGCAAGTAGAAAAAGCTGTAAAAGCAAAAGGGTACAAGTACTTTGAAAACGGAGACTTGAACGTAAATATTATAGGTATCAGAAACAGTACCCCCGGAAATAAAGTAACTAACTTGTTTGATGACTGGTTAACTATTTCTTACAAGATCAATGGCATTTGGCAGTTTTTTATTTGGAATGCTACCACTGATCCCGGTAAGGCTCCCATGGTTACTGGTAACAAGATTGGCGGTATAGCTAGGGTAGTTCCCGGACAGTACCCCGGTTCACACATGATTAGATTACACCAAGGCAAGTACGAAGCTTTAGGACAAAAAGCTAATATAAAAGTCTATAGAGATAATGATCGTGACATGGAATACGATGTAGATGTAACTACGGAAGGTGTTTATGGTATTAATATTCACAAAGCTGGTTTAGATTCTACGTGGGTGGAGCGGTGGTCTGAAGGGTGTCAGGTTTTTAAACGTGTGAAAGACTTCGATGAGTTTATGAGAATCTGTAAGAAAGCTTCAAAGGTCCACGGAAACTCATTTACTTATACTTTGATTGAATCAAAAGACATAGTTTAATCCTGTGGCTACGGAAGCTGAAATCATAGCATCCAGTATATTGTCGCTTGCTATTGAAAACAAGCGACTGTATGACACTACAAAAAATATTCTATACCGGGAAAAAGAGCAACGCCTTCGTAGAATTGCTGAAAATATAAAACTACTAGTTGCTCCCGGAAGTAGCAGTGCAGTTACTTCATTTAATGGTCGAACAGGAGCTGTAATTCTCACAGCAACAGATGTAAATGGTGCCTTAGGTTACACTGCTGGTGACATGCTCAAAGCAGTATATGATTATGATAATGATGGGACCGTAGATGCAGCCGAAACCACTCAAATTATAGTACGAAATTCCACAGGAACTACAATGACTAAGGGCACTGTAGTATACCTTAGTGGAGCAACTGGAAACAGACCAAATGCTGTTCGTGCTCAAGCAAATTCTGAGGCAACTTCTTCCAAGACATTTGGATTTGTTGTTGCAGATATTGCCAATAATGCAGATGGATTTGTTGCTTGTGCAGGAACATTGCACGATTTAAATACATCTGCATTTGCAGCAGGTGATGCTTTGTGGTTATCTCCAACTACAGCAGGAGGATGGACTACAACAGTTCCCTCTGAGCCCGATCACGCTGTATTTTTAGGTTATGTTGCAAGATCGCACCCTACATTAGGTAGAATAGTTATTCTTATTAAGAATGGTTATGAGATTAATGAATTGCACGATGTCGTAATCACTTCTCCTGCCAATAATCAGTTGTTGCGTTACAATAGTACTCAGCAATATTGGGAAAACTGGACACCAAACTTTTTAACCACTAACCAAACAATTACGTTAAGTGGTGACGCAACTGGTTCTGGAACAACTGCAATTACGGTTACTCTTGCCAATACTGGTGTAACTGCTGGGTCGTATACAAATGCGAACATAACAGTTGATTCCAAAGGTCGCATAACAGCTGCGTCAAATGGTACTGGTGGTGGCGGTGGCGGTAGTGGAACGGTGACCTCCGTTGCAATGAGTGTACCTACAGGATTCTCTGTGAGTGGGTCTCCGATTACTACCTCAGGTACACTGGCTGTAACCTTTGCATCGGGTTATGCTTTACCAACAACTACATCTCAGACAAACTGGGATACAGCATATACAAATCGTATTACTTCTTTGACCACAACAGGGTCAAGCGGTGCTGCAACTTTAACTTCCAATACTCTTAATATTCCAAACTATACATTGGCAGGTTTGGGTGGTCAGCCATTGGCAACCAACTTGACTTCTTTGGCAGGTTTGACCTTTGTTTCTACATCTTTTGTTAAGATGACTGCAGCAGGTACATTTGCTTTAGATACCAATACGTATTTAACAGGCAACCAAACCATCAGTTTAACTGGTGATGCCACAGGTAGCGGAACAACATCTATTGCAGTTACTCTCGCTAATAGTGGAGTTACAGCAGGTACATATCGTTCTGTGACAGTAGATGCTAAAGGTCGTGTGACGGCTGGTACAAATCCTACCACGATTTCTGGCTATGGGATTACTGATTTCTATGCACAGGTAATTACTGGGTTTGTAACAGGATCAAATACTTCTGTTGTAAATACTGACTCACTTGAGGTTGCAATCGAAAAACTTCAAGGGCAAGTCAATGCTCGTATTTCTGGCAACCAAACCATTACTTTGAGTGGCGATGCAACTGGTTCTGGAACTACTGCAATCACTGTCACGTTAGCAAATAGCGGTGTTACTGCTGGTACGTATAATAATGTTACCGTAAATGCAAAGGGGCTCGTAACTTCGGGATCGAATGTATCTTACTTGACAGCCAACCAAACCATCACCTTGAGCGGTGATGTAACAGGTTCGGGTACTACTGCAATCACAGCTACTTTAGCGAATACAGCAGTTACCCCCGGATCGTATACAAATGCTAACATCACTGTAGATTCTAAGGGTAGAATTACCGCTGCTTCTAATGGCACAGCTGGGGGGTCTGGTACTGTTACTTCTATTACCGCAGGTACAGGATTAAATGGAGGTACTATAACCACTAGTGGTACAATAGACTTGGCAAATACAGCAGTTGTTCCCGGCTCTTATACAAGTGCTGACATTACTGTAGATGCACAAGGTAGAATTACTGCTGCTTCCAATGGTACAGGTGGTGGAGGACCAACTCCAACCTTAGACCAAGTAACTACAGCTGGTAACACTACTACTAACTCAATTACTGTTGGTGGTTTGACCGTAGACACAGACACCTTGGTTGTAGATGCTACAAACAATAGGGTTGGTATTGGTATTGCATCACCCACAGAAAAATTACATATTGTAGATTCTGCCAACGCAAACATCTTCGCTCGTATTACTGCTGGTGGTACAAATGCTTCGGCTGCTTGGGTAGCACAAAACGACCAAACAGACAACGTAGTATATCGAGTGTTTGGTTCTGCTGCTACAGGAAGTCAAATGGGTATTGCACTTGCTCGTAGTGCATCCTTATTGGCAAACTTATCAGGAACAGGTTCATTCTTATTAGGAACATTTTCAAGTACCAATTTTGTAATGGGTACTAACAATACCGAACGGATGAGAATCTTTGCAAATGGTAACGTAGTAATAAATAAGACTACGGATTCTGGGCAAAAACTTCAAGTAAGCGGTAATTTATTTATAAGAGGAACAGATTCACTCGTTGCAACGAGAATATTTGAAGTGCAAAACGGAGCAGGTGAATCAATTATGGACTTTAGAAATAGTACATACGCATTCTTTGGTTGTGGTCAAGGTGGTGGTTCGGCCTCAGGATTTATCTTCCCTTATAACAATACAACCTACACTCAGTTTTGCGGTTACAATTATGGTAACGGTACATCGCCTTCATACAAGCCTATTTTATTGGATACAGATGTTGCTGGTCGTGGTCAAGGTATATTTATTAACTTTGGAGTAACTACAAACACCCCTCCCAATAGTGATACAGAATTTGGTGTAAGAGGAAGAACTTCTAATAGCACTAGTTTTATTTTAAGACATAGAGACTCAAACAATAACGATAAACTTACTCTGCGTGCAGATGGTCTTTTAACCACGACTGGAAGTATGACTGCAAGTGGAGCATTGGGTCGTGGTGTGCACTTTAACAATACCATTGTAGCAGCAGCAAACAACGATGTATTGGTTGCTGTGGATATTCAACCTACATTTACTCTTGGTGCATTTACAGGGGTTGATTCAGTAGCATTACGTTTACAGAACGGAGTGTTGCGTGTAGCAGGTTTGGCTGCTGATCCCGGTGTCGCAAACTCAGCTAACGGAGACATTTATTATAATACAGCAACGAACAAGTTTAGAGGATTTGAAAACGGTGCTTGGGCGAATCTAATTTAATTTATAACTTTGTTAGTATGATACGGATACAAGATGTAAATGTTCCAACAAGAGGCGTAGCAAAGTATTTTAATTTGACACTTTTGAATCTACCTCTTCCCGGAACAACTCCTACTTTTTATTGGTCAATTTATTCAGAGGTAGTAATTCCTGCAGCTGAATCAGACGAGCAACCAACAAAAAAGTTAGGTACAATTTTACTAGAAGGAAATTTAGAAATGACAGAAACTGAATACGCTCAGTGGGGAACAGATGATAATTACCCAATTGACTGGGCTTTAAATCAATTAAATTTTACTAAAATATGAAAATAAATATGAATGTGCCCATCCTTGGATTGGATGGAGTTGAATTACCAGACGCAAACATGGGTAAATTGGTTGCTCAAATGTTAGTTAACGGTTCTAAAGGAGATGCTTTGAAGTATTTCCATTGGGCTCAGAAACTTCACAAGGGAGAACCTTTGGAGCTAGATCCTTCGGACTCAGAGACTTTGAAGAATTTTATCAAAGACAATGACCAATTAACCATACTGGTTAAGGCACAGGCATTAGCTTGTTTTTAAATAGATTTTATATTTAATTTGTTATAAATTAAAACCATGCCAGTAGAAGTATTTTCCCGGTCATTAGATTTCCAAGGTGGATTAACCGGATGTCGAGTTATAAGTAACACAAGTGCCAATGTTGATAACATTCAGGCGTTTGTTGTTAACGCAGACGCAGTGGTTGCACAGGTATTAAACCCAGCAGGTGTTGACGTAACGTCAGCCATGGGCTTAAGTGGTGTTACATTGAAGACCGGGATGCTTATTTCAGCACCATACGGATCATATTTTTCATCAATCACGCTTACCAGCGGTAGTGTAGTTGCATATTTTTACTTTAAGTAAGTGATTAGATTTGGTGTAAATATTGCTAACCGTGCTTTAGGTTCTCCTCTTTTTTTAGATGAAGTTCCTGATGCAGCATCTGCTTATTCATTACAGAAATTAAACAATAATTACACAGGTTCTGCTATTCGTGTTCGTAGGTCAAGTGACAACACAGAACAGGATATTGGCTTTACTGCTTCAGGTGCATTAAATACTTCTGCGTTAACTTCATTTGTAGGCTCTAACAATGGTTTTGTAACAAAGTGGTATGACCAATCTGGTTTTTCACAGGACCTTTCACAGACAACTGGTACCAATCAACCACAGATTGTTTCTAGTGGTTCTGTAATAACTAGAAATAGTAAACCGACAATATTATTTGATGGTACCAATGATTCCATGTCAACAGCAGGAGCATTACCTATTGACAATGGTCCAATTACAATGATAGCAGTAGCATATTCGACAGCAACTTCTACTTTTAATTACATTAGTGGTGGTGCAGACTTTGCTACAGCTAATGGTTTTCAATATGCACTTGGTTTAATACCCGGTAAGTTTTTGTTTGAATTAAAATCCGCTCCCTCAGCTAGTGACATACAAGTTAATAAATCACTAAACCATTTTCTTTTAGTTGGTATTGTACAAGGGTCAACTCAGTATTTTTATATCAATGGTGCATCCAATTCTAAAACAATAGGATTACCTTATGGTCCAAGTAGTCTTCCCTTTACTATTGGTGCTCCAACTCCAGCTACAGGTTCTTTTTTCAGCGGTGAAGTATCAGAAGTTATAACTTACGGAAGTAGTAAATTATCTAATATTTCATTGATTAATAGCAATATAAATTCTCGTTATGGCATTTATTAGTGGATATAAATACACATCTGAAAAAGATGCAGTTGCTGCTCGTAAAGCGTGTAATACTTACTATGGCATTCCAAAATCGCCTGAAGATGTTACACAAAATTGGACTGATTACTATTTAGCAAAATTAAATAGTCCTCAGTTTTGGTATATACCTTTTGATGATTCTTTGGTTGCTGTACTCGGTGAGCCAGCAGAGTTTGAAGTTATTCAACCAACCCCTATTCAATAATGAAAAAGTTCATGATAGATATGTTTTCTTCCTCTGAGGGAGTATCACATAAAAGAGTTCTTGGTGCAATTGGCTTTATCTCCTTAGTTGTCGCTATGTTTACCAGCGACAATGAGCGAGTTGTAGAAGCTGTTGAGTTCTGTACAATTGCTTATGGACTAGGTTCTGTGGCAGAAAAATTCTCAAGTCGATATGGCAGTAAAGAAGGACAGTCGGCTGAGTAGGGCAGGGGTCTCAGGTTATAATAAACCTAAGGCTACACCCGGACATCCTACCAAGAGTCACATTGTTGTGGCTAAGCAAGGAGACCAAGTGAAGACCATTCGCTTTGGTCAACAAGGCGTTAAAACAAATCAAACAGTAGGACAACGTGAAGCATTCAAATCTCGCCATGCTAAGAACATAGGCAAGGGAAAAATGAGTGCTGCATATTGGGCTGACAAAGTAAAGTGGAGTCCGAGTAAGACTGCATCTCCAAGTAAAAAATGGAAGAAAGGATCATAACATGAAAAAGACTATAAAAAAATCCAACGGCAAAACTATCAGCGTACCTAAGGGTATGAAGATTGAGGTCGAAAAAGAAGACAGTGCTGCCTATAAGAAAAAAGAAAAGGCAGAAAAAGCAGCTAAGATGAAGAAGAAATAAAATGAACAAGCCATTTCAAATAGATGAAAACAGCAAGTGGCAGTTCAGCACACAAATGCTTGTAGCAATTGTAGGTGGAATTATGTCATTGGCTGGGGTTTACTACACCCTGAAACAGGATATTGAGGAAGCTAAGCAACTTCCAAAGCCTCCAGTTTCAGAAGTAGAGTTTAAATTGAAAGATGAGTTGATTCGTGAGGCAATTTTGAACACTCAAAAAGATGTATCTGACATCAAAGAAAGTGTTAAGAAGTTAGAAGAACGAGTTTACGATCAAAAGTAATGAAAGCTACAATTTTAATTGCTGGCAAAGTACTTATTGCTGCAGTTGCAGGCTGGGGTTTTGGAGTATTGGTTTCTCAGCCATTTAAAAAAGAAAGTAATCATGCTGAAAAACACTCAAAGGCACAGGTAAAAACATACAAGTTAGTACAGCAGAATGCCGAGTGGAATAAACAAAACACAGTAAAAGGTTTAGATAAGATACCCAACTGTAGTTATGTTTATCAGGACATAACAAACAACCCAAATGTTAGATGTAAGTTACCTTGCATTACATTGTTCAAAGGAAATACTTTTGTGTTTAAGTGGGAAGGTAACATCATGATGAAGAATGATGTAACCACTGCTAAAATACAGGAACAGATTTCCATTTACGAAGGCAAATAACATGTACGATAAAAAATCCTCAGACGCAGTTTCCAAGTATCTTCAAGAGAAGATGTCTGAAAACGGACCAAAGTCAGCATCTTCACGTCCTCCAAAACGTGACAGTCAGGGGGTGATTATCTCCAAGCGTAAACAGGCTGCTCGTGAAATGAGAAAAACCTCTCGTCAAAATGCTGACGGTGGAGAAAGTACTCATGTGATGGAATGGGGAGAAGGCTCTGGAAAATACAAGTACCAAGTTAACCCCACTATTTTCCCAGAAAAAGATGGTTCTTGGAAAGATTTAGGTGGTCAAGGTAATACAGCTTACAATGAAGCTATGAAACGAGGCGAAGTCATAGGTTTTAAGAGCAAGCGAAGAGCAGAGAAATTTGCAGCAGGCTCTTGGAAAAAAGGCCCAGCTCGAAGAGAAGCAATGAAAAACTATCGCAAGGCAAAAAAAGAAGAACGTAAAAATAAAAACAATGGCTAAGAAATTAAGTGTTCCTAGAAAGTCTCCGATGGAGAGACAATGGGAAATTGAAGATGCTGTTCGTACTCTTCAAAGAGCAGAAACTATCCGTGGTGATAAAAAGCTAATGGGTGAGGTAAAAAAATCCATGAGTAAGTTGCAAAGCATTGTCATGGGTCCTGAGGCAGGAATGTCAAAGGCGAAGCCCAAACCTAAACCTAAACCAAAAATGAAATAATGGCTAAGGTAAAAACTACTACGTCCAGTTCATGGAAAGCTAAACCTAAGGTTTCTAGACCCGGGGTTCACGCTAAAACAAAAACAAGCAAAACCAAAACCTCTAAAAACTACAAAAAAGCATACAGAGGTCAAGGTAAATAATTATATTTGTTATATGAAAAAACCAAAAAAACCAACAGATAAGTTTCAGAACTTAAAAGGCAAAGGACTTGAAACTAAAAGCAATGAGATGTATGCTCCAGAACCAATAGAAACATCTAAAACAAAATTTAAAGCTCCTGCAGCAAAGCGTATTGAAAAGAAAACTGAAAAGAAAGTTGGCAGAATTACAAATAGACTTGATAAAGCTACTTCGAGAGTTAGCTCAAGAGCAAAAAAGTTAGCTGCAAAATCTGAGGTGGTTTCAGCAAGAGGCAATGAAAAAAAAGCTAGCGTGTTAAGTGCTAGGTCAAAAATGAAAGAGGTAAAGGCTGGCGAAATTCAAAAGCGTAAGTCTGCTCGTGTAGCTAATGTAAAAAACGCAGGGGCAACAGCTGCAAAGACTGCTCAAAAAAACTTTGAAGATAAAGCAACCCTAAAAGCAGCTAGAAAGTCTGGAAAGTTTACTCCTAAAACGCTTGAAATGAGAAGAGCAAATAGAGCAGGCGTAGCAGAAAAGGCATACGCAGCCACGTTGGGAGCAGCAATGGCAGCAACAGGGGTTGCTCAGGCTGTTAAAGCTGTTAAAAAGAAAAAATAATTATATTTGAATATGATACTTGGAAAAAAAGTTGGCAATAAGATGATGTCTAAAGCCAGCAAGATGAAAGAAACCATGCCCAAAGGAACGGAAAAGTCTATGGTTAGACGTGCTGTTGGCGGTGTGATTGGCAAAGCAATTGGCAAACTAGCTGATAAACCAATGCCTGAAAAGATAAAAAAAGTTTCAGAAACTCGTAAAGCTGTTGCAAATGTAACTCGTAAACCTGTTGGAGGTGTAGTTGGCAAAGCTGTCAGCAAAAAATCCCCAATGGGAAAATATACTAAGTAATGAGCACAGCCAAAAAGACCAATCCCCGGAAATGGAAAGCCATTGTTGCCAGTGTAAAAGCTGGTAGTAAAGGCGGTGATCCCGGGGAGTGGTCGGCTCGTAAAGCTCAGATTGCTACACAACGCTACAAAAAATCAGGGGGCAGTTATGTAGGCCCCAAGAGTTCAGACAACTCTCTTAAAAAGTGGTCAGATCAAAAATGGAGAACGTCTGATGGCTCTCCTTCAAAAGGTAAGAAAAGATACTTACCAGACTCTGCATGGAAATCATTATCGCCCGGAGAAAAAGCAGCAACGAATAAAGCAAAAGCACAAGGTAACGCAAAAGGAAAACAGTTTGTGGCTCAACCAAAGAGTATTGCTAAGAAGGTTGCTAAGTTTCGGAAGTAGTGGAGGCTCTATTATTCCTAGCTTTTTATTTCTTTTGGATATTTGGTTTGTGGATAATTATAGAGTGGCTTGTTAAAAAGCGTAAGAAATAAATACTATTTTCGAGATCATGATAGAAATCTCAATAACACCGGAACAAGCTGAAGGATTACAACGACACGTAGCTATTCACATGGACAACTGCTTTGAATCTCTTGAACAAGATGACAGCGACTCATTTGTAGACGAAGAGGGAAATTTATTTGAACCGTATGGGGCATTCTGCGGTTGCGACACCTGTCAAACAAGAGAACAACTAATGGCAACTTTTCACTACTTGAGAAAAAACAACATTGTCGATATATTTGTAGATGAAAATGAGTAAATTAAGATTGTCCGCAATCCTTTTATTAACATTAATTTTAGGGTTCATTTTAATGGCGATGCTTGCAGGCTGTTCTGCTGAAGCACGCTACAAGCGTTTGGTTAAGAAGCATCCGCATCTGGTAGAGATTGATACAGTTATCGTTCACGATACTATCATCAAAGAAATTAAAGTTCGGGTTCCAGAATACAGAGACTCTTTTATATTCAAACATGACACCACTTACGAAACCAAAGAGGTAATTGTTTACAAGAAAGGCGATAAGATTTACCTCAGGGTAAAACCAAAAGAAATTATAGTGAGGGATACAGTTCCATTTGAAGTAAAAGTTCCCGGTAAAGTTGTAACAATTGAAAAAATAAAATGGAATATATGTTGGATTATTTTGGTAGTGGGTTTGACGGCAGGGCTACTGATCAGGAAAAGATGACCGACAAAGTAAATCACCCGAGTCACTACACTCAGGGTAAAGTTGAATGCATAGATGCTATCGAGGCAGCAACCGTCCATAAAAATGGACTAGATGCTGTTTGCACTGCAAATATTATTAAGTATATTTGGAGGTGCGAATACAAGAATGGCTTAGAGGATTTGAAAAAAGCACGCTGGTACCTCGAAAAAATGATTCAACACAATGAGCAAAAAGGAACTTGAGTTAGCGTTTAAGAAACTCGAAGAGTTAATTTCTTGGCATGAATATTATGCCAGTCAAAATAATCCGATTGAAGCAAATAAGGTTCAGAAGGAAATAGAACAACAGAAGCGAATCCTAAAAGATTTGAAACATGGAGAAACTCAAGAAGTTCCTAAAAGATGAAAACATTTCTGAAAGCGAAGCTATCGAAAGACTGCAAGCTCAGATGTTTGACCCTGCAAAAGACTTTTATGCTACGTTAGTTTCTGCTTCTAAGCAGTTAATGGATGGTGTAAAATCAAAAACCATCGACCTAGATGACCCTTATTTCAAAGCATTATTCCAGTTACTTCAAGCTGGAGATAAAATCAACAAGAGTTTAAAGCTCGCCTTGTTGGAAGCGTATCCTGTAACCAGCACAGCTACTGCAGACGAAGAAGATGATGATACTCCTTTGGCAGATAGGATGACACCTCCCAAGAAGAAGTAAGTATGGAAATAGTAAAATCAAAACCACAAGCTTCCAAGTTTGTATATGACAAATGGTGGAGCAAATACGGTCTGTCCGAAAACGCCACGCCTAAAGAAAAAAATTTATGGTGGGGTAAAGAACGTGACCATTGGATTGAAGGTCGATTTGGTTTATCTCCTGCTCACTACTTCATGCTTACACAAGCTACGATCAAGACAGCAAGCGGTCTACGTATCCGTCCTGTATGGAGAGACTTGGATGAACTGATCTACGGATCATATCAAGAAGCAAGAAATACTTTCTGGGATCTGATGGTTACCAAACGTCGAGAAGCAGGTTTGTCTTTGACATTTGGTGGGGTGATTCCAATCTGGATTGCATTTACAAATCCCGGTTCTACTTCACTATTGACCTCAGCAGATAAAACTCGTCTAGAAGAAATGTACAAGGACAAACTCCGTGTTGTCTTTGACGGCATTGATGCTTACTATCGTCCGGGTATTATCTCAACAAGACAGACTGGTTACTTGCACATGGGTCGTTTGGATAAAGCGACTGGGGAAATCAGCGGTCTAGATTCCAAGATTGTTACACGTGATACAGTTGAACAACCAACTTCTCTGGAAGCATTCCGTGCAATGCATGTATTCCTAGATGAGTTCTTCTTGCACCCATACGCTGACAAGGTTTATCGTTCAGCTCAAGCATCTACCAAAGATGGTTTTATCAAGGTTGCCCCTATTGTCATGGGAGGAAGTGCAGGTGAATCTTCTGTTGAAGGTCAGAAGAAAGGTGCGGAGTTATGGAAGAACGCTGATGTAATCAAGATGCTGACCGTGTTTCTACCCGGTTGGATGGGGATTCAGAAAGCACCAGAACTAGATGAACGAGGTAGAGAAACTGGAAAGGTGTTAAACTTCTGTCCCAATGGTCACAGTGATGAAGTAGCTGCGACTGAGTGGATCATGAAGACCAGAGACAACTTAGATAAGTTAGAAGACAAACGTTATCTGGAGTCATTCATTAAACAGTATCCCCTTACAATTCAGGAAGTATTTACTTCCAATGCAAAGGGATCGCTTCCTCAGGACGTAATGAGTAAACTCACCGAGCGAGAAAGAATCTTGATGGCAAATCCTGCACCAATTGAACGATGTGATTTAGTTAGAGGGTTAGACGGTAAGATTGAAGTGCGTCCAAGTAAGAACGGAAAGATTCTAATGCTGGAGCGTTTTAACCCTGACCATAAGTACATAGCAGGAATGGACCCGATTCCATTTGTGTCTAGTAAACTGAACGATGGTTCAGATAATTGCACGTCAATCAAAGATTTAGAAACTGATCGCTACGTTGCAATCTATAAAGAGAGAGCACTTGACCCAGATATTATCATGCACAATACAATCCTATTGCAGGATTACTACGGTAAAGCAAAGGTCAATGTCGAAGTAAACCGAGGCGGTGTAATCCTCGATCAATACAAGCAACACAATCGTCAAGATTTATTGGCTTATAGACCAACTCTGTTGGGTAAAGCATTCAACGCAGGAGACCGTACATATGGATGGTACAAAAGCGATGCAACTGGTGAGAGAGGTAATGCTTACATTATAGATTACCTGAGAAAATTCTGGAATGAAATATATTTCCTTGAGATTATTGAAGAGGCAAAGAACTACCTAGTAGACAACACCGATATCTTGGACTCCATGGTTTCGTGCGAAATTCAGCACAAACAAATTCTGGAGAAGAATAAAAGGGATCGTGGGCCAGAGTTAGTGGCCAAGAAGATCCCTGTAATTCAAATGATAAATGGCAGAGCTACAAAGGTATGGGTTGAAGTCAGACTTGAGAAATAATTTTTAGAGCTTCTTCTCTGAAATTCTTGTACACTGAAGCATACAATCGGTTGGTATCTAAGTAATCTTCGTGAGTTTTACATGCGTGCAAAATTGTACTGTGGTCTTTCATAAACCACATTGCTACTTTTGTACTGGTGTATTTAGAATCTCTATGTAAAAAGTAAATCACAGATCGCTGTGCTTCCAGAGTATCTCGAGTTCTTCTGTTACTGCAAAATTGTTCTAGCTGAATATCATATTTGTCACATGCTAAAATAATAACTTGTTGTATAGAAGCAGGGATCTTATGAAAAACAATTTTTGCAACTGGTCTGTAAGGCTTTTCCGGTTTCTTAGGTACAATTGATTTATTCTTATATTGGCGATATGCATCTAGTTTATGAATCTTTCGTATCAGCTTGTGTTTTACAAGTGTATCGATATTTGCAATCTTTACGATTGTATCCAGTAATTCGTGGGTGTAATCATGCAGTGTCATTAGAATAATTTTAATTGTTTAGGTTCAACGGTGTCAATAATCTTTTGACATTCAGTTACAAAGAACTCATAATTGATATTGTAATCTTCAAAGTTTTCCAGTTCGTAGAAGCGATTAAACTTCATAGTTTTCTGGTTGGCTAGAAGATTATGAATTCTTCCGTCAACGTTTACTTTAAGCGATGTACCTCCACCTTTTGAGACTGGAAAATAGCGAAGCATTTTGCCGTGATTCTCTTGAATAACTTTACCTTTTTCCGAGTAGTTGAATACCGCTGACCACCCTTTATACGCTTTATATCTGCCACAAAAATCATATATGTGTTTGTTACTTTTTACCGTTTGTTCAATTGGAATATCGTTTACATAATAAGCTTCTAAAGCTTTTGGAATTATCAAAAATGAATTGTCCTTATGTAATTGCTTTTCAGTTTCAAAGATACCTTTCTTTTTGACTTTACCATCCATGCTGACAGCCAAATAGTTGTTCACATCACGGATCACCATCTTAGAATATTCCACAGATTCAAGAATTAATTTAGTTTCTTCAGACCACTTCTCATTAATTCGATTGACAATCTCAATCTTATCTCTAGGAATTCTGACAGTCACACCATCTGTATTGATCTGAAGCATTTCTAATCCGGGAACATTGTCCACATACTGCTCAGCCAACATTGAAAGAAGCAACTGACCATTCAAGGTAATTGAATAGAAGTAATATCGATCGTAGAAAGCTGAGGTCACCTCACCTGTTTTACCAAACACTCCGTTCAAAGCAAGTTTCAACCCTGCATCTTCAGTTTTGTTCTTGGCTTTCTGAGCTTCCACACGTTTATCAAAAAGAGATTTGTAGGTTTCAACAAACGCTTTCTGAGGAATGTGCTTGGGGTGCAGCTCATTCTGAATAGCCAAGTTAGGATAGTAACTCTTTACATCAAAGTCAACTATCACAGACTTCTCATCACTAGTGTAAATACCAGACTCAATGCAACCATGGATTCCTCCAACTCCATAGTCATACTGAAAGCCTTTGTATTTGACTGTGTAAGATAGCTTTTGTTTATCGGAGATAACAGTCCATTTTACTTTCTTAAGTAATTCTTGAAAGGCTTCACTTTGAAATTTGACATAAGGCAAAATACATTTGTTTAGGTCAATGGTTTTATCAAATTGAACTGCATCTCGAAGTTCCTTCTTGGACAGTCCAAATTCCTTACGAATTGCTTTAAGAAAAATTTCCTCGCCAATACTGATGTCCGGCATGTTCAACATGAACTTTTTATTCAGTTTTCCAAGTTCCTTACGGAAGGTCAATTGTTCCTTACAGAGTTCAAAGAATGCTTTTGTACTCAAAACATCATTCATATTGTACTCAAGAATCTCAGGAATCATTTCCTTGGTCACTGTAGTTTTGTGATGATAGGGCATGTCTTGAACCACCGGCCAGAAAATACTACACTGTAGTGCTTTCAACGATGTCAATTTACTCTTATTGTTAAAATGATTCATCAAGAATAAATCAATCTCAGTTTCACCACGGTAATACTCACGCTGTTCCTCACGCATCATGTTCTGCACTTTATTGTATAAGTGAATCAGACTGGTGTTTATTGGAAACGTTTTCATTTTGCGGTAGTTATCTGTGATTAAATCACAAACCACCCTATCAAAATGAACGTTGTTGTAACCAATTCGATATCTACGCACCATTAGGTATTCGTAAAGTTTGTCTAACTCATTTCGACTTTCATGAAGAACAAACACATTTGTTTCTAATGTTTGAACATCAATGTCGGTGTAGCTAAAGAAGTTTGGAAAAATTTCTACGTCATAAACAACGGTGTTCATTTGAATTTTATGATAATGTCGTTGTACATAGTGTTAGTTTTCTCATCGTAGAATAGATCATAGTTACCACCATAGGATCTCCAGCCCACACTCTTGATAATTACTGGCTTAGCATGCAAGTAAACTAAGATGTAATCATCAAAGAATTTAATTTCATAGATGCGTGTACGTTTGAGTAAAGCAACCATCCCACGCATAGCACTGGGTGATAAATTCACATGGTCAATTTCATAGTGCTGGCCAATCAGGGAGTTGAGTTGTCGGATTAAAGATATCGGTTTGATCATAATTATGTAGTTCGTTTTCAAAATCTTGACTTTGTTCTTTGTATCTTCCGGTTATTGGGTCAAAGTCAAATGTTACATACCCCAGTTTTCCCATGAAGTAGTGCTTTACTTTCTGAACGTAGACATCTACAAGTCCAGAATCATAGTCACGGTGCACTACAAAACCGTTATCGGTTACGTTAAAGAAGTGATGCGATCCACTGATGTCATACAGTCTTGGCACCTCATACTGGTTGCTGTTTTTATTCTTGAGCATCTTCTTAGGGTGAGCAACAAGTAAAACCATAACCTTATGGGTTAACGCAAACTTCTTCATCTTTACTAGCATCCTACCAATCTTCTCGTTCATGATATCATTTTGATTATCGTGTTCGATATAATTAAAAGGATCGAGTACAATGCCATCTACTCCCTTTTGTCGAATCAAAGATTTAGCTATTCGCAACAGGTTATCAATCTTGAAATCATCCAAGTTCGCAGTATCATAGAAAGAAAAGTGGTCATTTATATACATGAGAGCACGTTCATATAAAGCTTTTGGCATTTTTCTATGCATGTTTCCTGCGACAGCTTGACCAGTTATCTGTTCAACCATTCGAATACTTTTAAGTACGTTGTCGTTTTCAGGTGAGAACATTGCAAACTTCCAATGCTTTCTCAAAGCTAGTCGCAAACAAACTTGATCTACGAATGTAGATTTCCCAGAGCCGGGGACTCCGCTTACAACTACGAACTGACCACGCTTCCAAGTCAAGAGCTCATCGAATTCAGGATACCCTATGGTATCACCCACCGGATACCCATTCTCATAGATATCCATCAGCTCAGCTTTGAAATCATCGACAGTAGATATCTCAGGAATCGGAAGTGGCTTAGCTTGGTCAAACAAATCAATCAGAGATTGCTTGCCCTTTGCTTTTAGATAATCGTTGGCATCCTTGTACTCCGTAAACTCAATTACAAAAACATTCTCAGGCTCAAACCGCCTTGACAAATCTTCTCTGAGTTTCTTTCCGGGAGCATCGCCATCAGTTGCTAAGAATATTCTCTTGCCTTCAAAATAGTTATAGCTGTTGTCAAGCCATTCAAGGTTGTTGTTACCTGTACCAGCACCGGCAGGACAACTCACAGCAAAAGGATAACCTGCCACTGCCCAACACATAGTCTCTTCTTCTCCCTCACAGATAATAATCGTGTCGCTGTTCTTAATGGCATTCAAGTTGTACGGAATCTTCTTAGCTCCGCTAACCATCTTGAACTGCTTGTCTCTCGTTTTATACTTGACATTGATGAGAACATCACCATCCCAATAGTTAAAGTTAATGGTCTTGTGTTGCTTACCATCAGGCATTTTCTCAATGCTTTGAGTCACCCTAAACTGATTGACTGTTTCGTAATCAATCCCTCGGTCAGTAAAGTACGCATAAACTTGAGTATCCAAGGCATCTCCAGCTCGTTCGGGGCGATTGTATTTTTGTTCTACCACTGTTCCCTTCCATTGACAGTGATGACACTTATACAATCCCTCATCTAAGTTAACTGATAGACATGGGTCGTTGGACTTTTTCCGTTGATGAGCACATCTAGGACATGCTGTCTTAATGATACCAGAGAACTTGCCTCTGGTATCAATTCCGAGTCTTTGAAAATCTGCAATGTAACTCATACGATGATCCTTTTCTTTTGAGGTTCATTGCCTCCACGAGGTAGTTCTATACACCATCTACTGGCTGCTGATTTCCAGTTCTTCATTTTGTTCTTGCCGACCATCCATCCTTTGGATTCATAGAAGTGCCAGAACTCAGCTGAGTGTCGTTCAGCATTGATTACCTGCAAACTTTCCATGTGGGCTTTCACATCAGAGATTGCCGGTACCTCAAACCTTTTGCTTTTAGGTTGGGGTTCAGGTGCACCTGCGTACACACCACACATAGCATCACGTATGCGTTGCTTCTTTTCTTCTGGGAGGTTTACTTCTAGTAATATGTCCGCAATTGTTAATAATAATTGTTCTGAGTCCGTCATTTGTTACTTCCTTGTAAAATTTTATCACGCATCCATTTTGCACCATCCAAATAACCTAAATCATACATTGTTTTTGGTTCATATCCATTTTCTATCTCCTCATCACTTGGTAGTTCAATTGGTATTAAAAATTTTAAATAGTGTTCAAAAAAAACTGGTTCATAGTTTTCATCATCTATTGACATTCCTTGCCTAAAACCTTCATTCCATGTTTTTCTTAACTGTTCTTCTGTGTATAGTTTCATAGTTTGGATAATTTGAATTGCATGTTTTTTTGCTTGGTTGTAATGTAATTAAGTGGGCTGTCGACTAAATCTAAGACAGAGTCTTTGAGAGTATCTTGACTTGAGTCTTCTATGATCCCTACGAATTTAAGTTGCTCCATGATTTCCGGCCACGAAAGGTTACGCACATATTCTAGTACGTCCAGTTTATTTTTCAAAGTCACTCGGTCGGAAGCGTAGAGAAACTGGTGCTCGCTCATATGAGAAAGCACCCAGTCATAACTTAATTCAAAGACAAAACCACTAGCTGTATAAATTCTAATTGTTTCGTTAGTCATATTACTTTAACATAAACTCATAAGCTTTCAAAGAACCGCTCATGTTAAACTTAAAGATGTCGCTGGTGCAACGAGTTTCATTAATCCTTGCAATAAAACTTGTTGCTCTTTGAAAGTCATTTAGAAAAGCTCGTCTGTCAACATCGCTTAAATCATTTAGGATGAACACAGTTGTGTTGTCACTGCTTTTAGTTGCGTAGAAACTATAACGCTGGGGCTCAGAATTCACCATCAACGCAATATCTACAGTTGGGTAATCATCACAGAAATAAGAACCGGTAATGTACAAGGCGATGCCTTCTTCAGTCTTCTCAAGTTTGAGAACGCCTTTGTTGTCAGAGCTCATGCTGTAAGCAATTTTGTACGGAACATCAAGTCCATTGTCAACAGTTTTGTAAACCCATTGGGCATAACTTAGGTTAGCCACTAAAGTGACTGCGATTAATAATAGTTTTTTCATTGATTTGTATTTTGTTCAGTTTGGTTTTTAATTTTTTCTAGTTCAGCTAAAGCTGTTGGTTCATCGGGAAACAGTCCAACTGCTTCTCCGTTAATGTAAAGACGGTAGTACCACACATTGTTAACACAAGCTCGTGTCACTAGGTAGTAGTGTACTTTAGAGATGTCGCTCATAGATATTATTATTTAGGATTTTATCGATTGTTGTATGGTAAAACTTTTTACCTTTCTTGGTTTGATACCCCGAGTCATTGCACATCGTAGCGATTGTAGAGTAAGAGAAATTCGATTTCCAGAGAAATATCTTTCTGACAATGTTCATCTCTTCCTCATTTACCACTAGCTTACCATCTCTTTTATCAAACCCCATAGGGGTTGGACCACAATAAATCTTTTGTTCTTTCTTGAGATACTTCATTACTGACTGAATCAGTTCACCTCGCTGGTTACTTTCAAACTCAGCAAAAGCGGCCATCATTTGAAGCATAAGCTTCCCATGAGAGGTTGTTGTATCTATTTGAAAGTCCAATGTGTAAAACGCTACGCCTTTATTTTCAAGATACGATATCCACTTTAGTGTATCCTTTACGTTTCTACCGAAACGAGATAGGCTGTAAACGATAACTACATCGGTCTCATGTTTGTCGACCATCTTAATCATCTTCATGAAGTCAGGACGATTCTCGAACTTACGACCGGAGACCCCGGGGTCAGAGAATGAACCTACAATATTGTAGTTATGTAGTTCACAGAACTTTTTGATTCTATCGTCTTGGTTTTCTAGTGATGAACCATCTTCTACTTGATTGTCATGCGATACTCGTGTGTAATAAACTGCTCTTTTCATTAGTCTTTTATCCGTTTAAAAATTTCCCTGAGAATTATGTGAATGAATGTTGTCTTTGAAATCTTAGTAGCCTCTGAGTATTTACGCAAGGCTTCAAAGTTTCGTTCTGAGATTTGTACTGGTAGCGTGACTTTGGTCTCAAACTCCTTCGTAGCTCGAGCCAAACGAATCCGATTCTTATTGAGATAAGAATGAACGATGTCGTCTAACAAAACCGAAGGAGTTTTGAAACCATTCTCATCGGCTACCTTTTTTAGTTTCCGATATTGATCTTGACTTAGGTCAACGTTTACCACAGTAACGTTTTTCTTTTTGATACGCAGTTCCATTACAAGCAGATTGAATAGATGATGTAAAGAATGATCCAGTATACAAAGTATCCACACCACTGCTTCAACTCTGCTTTGTAATACTCACGAAGTTTTTCGTCAGTTTTCCAATTCCGTATAATCAACTTTAGGTTGGTAAGCATATCTAATTTGAATTCCGTGGGTAAGATTACCATGCCAGACCAAAGGTCCAGTGGCTAAATTAAATCTATAGACTTCTATTATCATAGAGGTTGCTTGTAAATACTTTGTGAATGAATGCCGGCAACATAAACGCAGATTTCGTTATAGTCTTCACAATAGTGAACATCAAACTCATGGATGTTACCATCAGCACTCATGGCTCTGATTGTAGTCCACCAGTCACTCTCCTCCGGAGTTATGTTCAGTATCACCAAAGAATCGTTGTAGTTAAAAACTAGTTCGTAACTGCTTTTCTTTTTCTTGTTGATCTCTTCAACATACTTGTTGAACTTAGAACGTCTAAATCTAAAGAAGTTTTCATGCTGTGGAAACTCGTTAGCAAACAGCCTTGCAAACAAAGGAGCAAAGTTGTTGTTGATTTTGAACTCGCCATCGCCACGTTCAGCACGTTTCCAGCGAATGATTTCAAAGATGCCGTTGGCACCATAGGTTTTGAACCCCATTCTCATGGCATCAAAAGCTACCGCTTTAAATGCATCGTACAAATGAGGGTTGGTCTTGTGGTATTCTAAGAACTCCTTGTTCTCGATACCATCGAACAGGTCAAGTTGTAAATTGTTATTGGTCATGATATTTTGTTTATTGTTGCTCATATTTTTGTTTTAAGTAGTTTAAATAAATAGATTTAATAAAATCACCATCAATAAAATCTTTTTCTAACTCTTCATCAATAGATTTTGCAATGTAATCTATTAGTTTTTTGGCTTCAAAATTTGCAAATTCAACAGAAATTTTTCTTACTTCAGTAATGTGTACTAATCCGTAGTCATCAAACTTATTAATAAGTTGTTCTAATTTATCTGACGATGTAATACTTGGTTTATTGTTGCTCATTGTTGTTTCTTTTGTTTTTAATAAAACTGATTGTTGAAAACATACCCCAAAAGAAAGATGTTATAACCCATTTGTATGGTTCAATTGGAGTGTTAAATTTGAATTGGCTTGATGTATACAATCCAATTGTAAATGCTGCTATATATGATAGCAATAATGTTAAATTTTTATTCATTTGTTACCTCCGTATGTTTCGTTGTAGTATTGTTCTGATTCTTTAATTCTATTTTCAGGATTAAAATAATCTACACTATTGTTTTCTCCTTGTTCAAAGGCGTTAATAATCTGCTCCCTCTCCATTTCTTTGGCTTGATAAAATAAAGGTACAAATTCATCGATTTGTTCAAAAGATAATTTTAATGATATTTTATCCCAAAATTCTTGTAATGCTGTTTGATTTATTTCATTATTTGTCATTTGTTACCTCCTTGTACAATTTCAATTAACCTTCTAAGACAAGCAAGTTCTGCTTCTTCGTAGGTATCATAATAACCAAATATATTATCGTTTACAAAATAAATAAAACTACTTCTGTCACTTGATTTTTGAATACACCCTAATCTACCATACTTCTCTCTAAACCATCTAAATGCTTGTGAGAATGTTGGGGCTAATATATAGTCTGGCTCATCCCCAAGAAAATCAACTGTTGATATTTGAACATCCACTTTTTTACAATCTTCTTGCTCGGTATACCAATACCCAAAACAAGGCTCATCAAACCCAAGTTCTTTTAGTGCTAATGCTTCTTGGTAGAGTACAAATTCTTTGTCCAAACTACTTTGTTTATTGTTGCTCATATTTTTGTTTTAAGTAGTTTAAATAAATAGATTTAATAAAATCACCATCAATAAAATCTTTTTCTAACTCTTCATCAATAGA